>Ga0310696_10000432_pt1 | contig 67135 bp, 26 predicted proteins | sample AusTroGonzalo_MG_4_FD_203885 | JGI IMG/M metagenome (GOLD analysis project Ga0310696, IMG submission 203885) | Bovine rumen microbial communities from tropical cattle in Woodstock, Queensland, Australia - Gonzalo_02 (v2) (version 2) | ecosystem: Host-associated > Mammals > Digestive system >...
TAATATCGGAAACGAGGGACACCATTAGAGGGCGCCCCCCGCGATATCCGCATTGTAAAAAACTCAACGATATCAGTTCCTAAAAAACGTCCTAAAATATTTGGAAAAGTCTTAGAATACCGTTACACACCGTAGGTGGGTAAAAGGGAGGCGTTCGCCGTTTAGGGTCCGGAAAGGTCTGGAGTAGCCACGTAACGTTGCGTCCCCAATACCCAAGTCACGCGGAGTATGAAAAAAACGCGGGGCGGAGAGCCTCGCGTTTTTGGTTGGGGGTGAGCAGCGTGTTAGGGGACTGCTTGGGTCCTGGTGACGGTGCGGTTCTGCTGGGACTGGGTGGCGCCGTTGGTTTGGCCGCTGCTGCCCTGTGCCGGCCGTTCTCCGCCCGTGGTGGACTGCTGTCCACCGGCGGGTGCCGGTGCCGTCAGAGACGAGCTATTGAGGTTCTGCAGGCTTCTGTTGCCGCCTCTGTTATCTTGAACTTTTTCACCTATTATCACCTTTGTGTCACGTGTCACAGGACCGGACTGTCCGCCTCCGAATACGTTACCCAGGATATGGCCGCTTCTGGCCTCAACCTTGGTCCATATAGTGGTGGCATATCGGGCTGCATATTCACCCAGGTCAAGTGAGCCGTCGTAGTTGCCTCGGCCGGCACCGAATACGTTACCGCCGTATCCTGCCTCATAACTTGCTTCATGACCAACGGTACCGCCGTTGATTATGATGTTGGTTGATGAGGTTGACTTATGTGTCAGAACGGTTCGGCCGTTAACTGCCGGGTAGTCATCCGTGGTATTGAGTTCGGCAAAGCCCTGACCGGTGTTGGGAGGACCTACGCTGGCCAATGAGCCGCCGCCGAATACGCTCTGGTAGATGACGGCACCTTCATTGATGGTAACCTTTGTGGTGGCTGTTACGGATCCTGATGAGTAGTTGTAATCAACAGCACCGGTATTGTCACCGTTGGCATCCTTAATCTTATAGGTGCCTATGCCGGAGCCTGCACCGAATACCATACCGCGGCCCTTCCACTGGATGTCGGTCATATCGGTAATGCCGAATACGTCGTTGGCGTAGTCAATGCTGGTACCGCCGGTTGAGACGTAGTTGATACCGATCTCTGCGTTGTTGACAGTAACCTCAGTACCGCGGCGCACGTGTCCGTCCTGACCTCCGCCATAGACAGAACCCAGAATCTTGGGACCGTCGTTCTCAGTACCTATAATAACTTCGGTCTGGTTGACATAGCCCAGGAAGAAGTCGGGGATGTACAAATAACGCGGTGATATGTTACCGTTGGGTGATGACTGACCGCGGCAGCCGCCGAATACGTTACCGGTAGGCAGGTCATCCTTCTTGGACAGGCTGTTCTTAAGGTTCTTAAGACTGCTGTTCAACTCATCATCATCGGCACTTGCTGCCTCGATCTCATTGTATGTCTGGGCATCGGGTGAAATCAGTATATAACCTATCTGACCGCCCTTGATGTTGACGTAGGTCTTACCGCTCTTCATGAACTTGTAAGCCAGGCTGCTGGTTGAAGTGGTATCCCAGAGATATGCATTGTCATTCTCGGGGAGTTCTCCGTAGCCTACCAGTGAGTAGTCATCCTGACCGCCGGCGTAGTTACCCTTACCGACTGAGCCCAGGTTACCGCCGCCGAATACGCTTCGCATTACGTAACCGTCGTCCATGATGACGCTGGTGTTGCCGTAAACCTTACCGGCGGTGAGGCTGTAAATCTTCTCGGTGTATGCCTTGAGCTGGCCTGGATTCTGGTCATTGAGCAGACGGCCCACGTATTTACCCTTACCCTTGCCGCCTCCGTAGAGCGCATGACCGATGATACCATTGTAGATGTGGATATGTGTATCCTCATATACATGACCGTTCTCAGCACCGCCATAGACAGAACCCGTAATACACGGGGTGGTACCGAATGATTCAAATGATCCGGGCTTTGTCTTGTCGTTGTTGGGAACGTAAACAGCGTCAATTATGTACTTGCGTTTGTAGGCCTTGTCATCGGTGTCATAAACCTCAGGCTCGGTTAGGACATCGTCCAACTCAAAGGTTGCGCCGTATGACAGATCCACATTGACGTATGTCTCCTTGACATTGGCCAGCTTGGCCTCCTTGTAACGGTATGCCTTCTGAACGGCAGTTACTGCATCAGCATCATTTGTACTTTCTATATTAATGTGCTCTGCATCCCAGTCAATGAATATCTCACCCTGACTGCCGCCGAATACATCGCCATTGTCATCGCCCGATGTACCTATGCGGCCGCCGGTAATGTTGATGGTGGTGCGGCCTGTGCCGTCCTTGTAATCAAACTCTACGGGCCAGCTCAATGCAAACTCATAGAGTGCACCGTCATTGGGTTTGGGAGCCTTATTGTGTTCTACGGGAGCACTGTTATAGCTGCCTACAGAACCCATCTTACCGCCGCCATAGACGTTGTGCAGGATGTGAGCGCCGCTGATGTTGACAACGGTGTTACCTTGTACATCGGCCTGCTCGCCGCCGCCGAATACGTCATTGTCAATTCTGGCGGATGCAATCTGGCCGGAAATGTTGACCTCTGTGTCGTTCTTGACCTTACCGGACTGTCCGCCACCGAATACTGAGCCGAATATGCGTGCATTACCTCCAACGCTTACCTGGGTGTTACCCACGTTGGTATAGGTGTCAAAGAATTCACGTGAGTCACCCTTGCCGGCGCCGTACAGACTGCAGGTTACGGGGTGAGCATCGGCCTGTTTGGTGGTGCGCGGTACACCTACGGTGCCGCCGGTCATGCGTATGATGCTGGTTCCGGTAACGTCGGTCAGCTCATTACCTCCATAGACTGCGGTCAGGATATGTCCGCCTGTTATGTCGATTACGGTGTTACCACCTACTGAACCGGTGGGCAGATACCACTTGCCGGGCTTGTAGGGATAAAAACCGGAACCTCCGCCAAATACGTTTCCGTAGAATGTGTTACCGTCATCGCCGGTCAGGCGGCCGCCCTTGGAGTCATATCCTGTTGTTCCGTAATGGGGATCGTACTGGGCGTACTTGTCGGCAGCATCTGCAGCCTGACCGTACTGCCAGCTGGCGCACTCAGGCAGGGATGAGGTATAGTTGACGGTTGAAACCAGATCCTTCAGAGCCTGACGGTCATCGGCACCCATAATAAGCTTTCCTTGTGTCCACTCATCCTGGGTGTAAGGACGGTTCATGCTGAGCGGTGATGCCAGGTATGAACCGTTATCGGCCATCTGTACATAACCGTTTCCTATCTGGCAGTTGTCCTGAATGGTTATGTGAGTGTTCTCACGCACGTGACCGCTCTCACTGCCGCCATATACGGAACCCTTGATGAATGCGTTGCCGCCGATGGTGATATCGGTCTCATTGGTGATACCCAGTGTCTCGGTATATTTCAGGTATGCTGCCTCATTCTCATCACCGGAATAGTCCTCAAAGGTATAATCGCCACCATTGATGTAATAACGTCCAGGAGTATTTGTCGCATATGCCACAACACCCTTACCGGCACCGAATACATGTCCGGAGTTGACGGGACCGCCTACGGCTGTCATTGTCATGTCATCAGGACCGATGACGGCATTGTCACGGATAATGACGGTTGCCTTACCGCCGCTCTTAAGGTCATACGGCATACCGACCTCTACATGATGCAGAGATGCAAGGGTAGGTGAGGCGGCTACAAAGAATCGTCCAAGCGATGCCATCTTACCGCCTCCATAGACTGATCCGCCTACCTTGGCGTTGCCCTGAATCGTTGTGATGGAGTTACCGCGAACCAGACCGGAGTAGCCGTGTGTATCCACGCCCTGGCCGGCACCGAACACATCGTGTCCTATGACGGGAGATCCTGTTCCGTTCTCAAGTCCAATAGTCACAACCGTGTTCTTCTCCACACGTCCTATCTCACCGCCGCCATAGACTGATCCGCCTATGGTACCGTTAGCTATGATGACGTTCGTACCGCCGTCGCGCTTGGAGGGATCGGCACCTTCATCAACAACTCCGATCATGGCCTTGTCGCACTGGAAGTTGTCAGCAAGACCCTTACCGCCTCCATATACATCGCCTGTAATGTTGACGGTGTTGCTTGCAGCCGGGGTGGGAGCGGTGACTGTTTCCTGTTCCTGACCCTCAACCACTCTGTACCATGCCCAAACAGCCGGAGTTTTGACATCGGCAGTTGTTATGTAGCCGTTAACTGTGGCGTTATAGGCGATGGCATGTGCCTCAGTGGGATGACCGCCCGCACTGTATGTGTTTATTGACAACAGCTCATTGAGCTTGGTTGCCTGCTCACTGGTCAGTGATGTCGATGTGGTGATAATGGGCAGGGTTGCATTGGTTGTCTCGCACTCCTGGCTGGTGTAATTGACAGCCGGCGTCTTGACTTTGTACCGGTATATGTCACCGTTTGTAGCCTTGGTTTCATAGACAGGATTACCGTTTGCATCCATCTCTGATATCCAGCGGTCTGTACCTATCTCCACATTGGTATTACCGTCAATGTCAGCCAGATTACCGCCGCCATAGACACTCTGTCCGATGCTTCCATTTACAATGGTTACGTAGGTGTTCTGACTGATATCACCCTGATTACCACCTCCAAATACATAGCCGGTTATAGGTGCCGCGTTACGGCCCAGAATCTCTGATTCACCGTTTGCATTAACCCACTGGCCGGTACCTATTTCCACAAAGGTATTACCATCGACAGTAGCCATGTTGCCGCCTCCGTATATGGTTCCTATTGAACCGATAGGAAGAATCTTGTTACCGTCATCGTCCTTCTGCTGTGCAGTCAGGTTGTTGTAAGCAGCCAAATCCTTCATGGCATATGCCCTGAGCACCTTACCTTCCTCCATATTGACGTTGATGTGCGGGCTGCCCACCACGAGGGCGTTATAACCTCCACCGTATATGGTGCCTATGCTTGTTGCTGAGATAACATTGATACGCGGGTCATTGTATGGATTGGATACGCCAGCTTCAGCTTTCTGTTCTGGTGTAAGAAGGTCATACTGGGCCTTGGTTCTGGGCTGCATGACATGGTTGGCATCCTCATAATAGCCATAGACTGAGTAGGGCGCCAAGTAACCACCCAGATACAACTCTGTAATCTGTATGGGCTGACATCCCTCCTCCTTGATGTTTACGGTAATGGCACCATGAATTGTTCCACTGGTGTTGTTGCCGCCGAATACCTTCTGGAATGTACCATTGGTGATGTTGAGCGTAACATCACTATACAGATGCGCATTCTCAGAACCTCCGTATATCTCATTTACGTCATGTACACAGTCAAGTTCGGTATGTGCGCCACCATCAAGATCAGCGTTCTTACTGCCGCCATAGGTCTTATCGGTTTTTACAGGACAGTCGTCATTGGCATCCTGCAGGAACGATCTGGCCTCAACGCGTATGTTTCCTTTCTGGTTACTACCGCCATATACACGGTGTATCTTACCACCCATGATCTCGGTCTGTGCTATACCGGTACCGTAGTGGATCTGGGTCTTGGCCTGTCTCTTTTCCTTGGTGTTGGCATCATCATCCTCAACAACCGTAATGACACTGTTGTCCTTGACAAAGTGCGAGTAGTTCTTGTAACCTACGTTGGCACCCGGGTTGGGGAATGTTGTGCTTACGCCGTTAAGTGACAGGGTAAAGTTATCGGCACCGTTACCACCTCCAAATGACTCATAAATCTCATATGCCTCATTTATGGTCAGTTTAGTGGCAGGTACTGATGCGGCATTGCCACCGCCATATACCTGATAAATGCTGGTATAGTCGCAATCGTCAATAACAACCTCCGAATACTCAGTTTCTATATTGGTGGGATTGTATGCCGACAGGTTACCACCTCCATATATTGCCTGAACATCATAGTTGACATGTCTGTCGGTCGTGGCTTCTATCTTAGTTTCAATTGCTACCAGTATGTTGGTCAGTGCATCCTTTTTGTCATTGGCCGATGCGTTCTGATTTCTCAGAGTAGCAAGGTCAGTTGATATATCCAGATTCAATGCCGTTGCAACCGTGCTCAGATCTGTGTACTGCCAGGTGCTTTCAGCTCCTGTAGGAACTTCATATTCAAGTATCTTGGTAACCTCTTCATTGCTTTGGTTATACTCGATATGTGTCTTGGGGAATTTCTGGGATATCAGACTGAACATGGGATTCTGTGTTGCGTGTACATGTACAAGAATGTGTCCCAATGGAGTTCCTGCCAGGTTGTTGCCGCCGAATATTCTGTTAACCTTGAAACCGGTTTGCAATGTGCCGGGGTTCAGGTCAATTGTAACGTTACCTGCGGTCGGGGCAATGTCAGGGGTGGGTTGGATAACATCCTCGCTGCCGGTAAATGCAGTGAACTTAATGCTTCCCAGTCCACCTCCATAGACGTTGTCGGCACTACCGCCGGTAAGTTTTATCTTGGTGTCGGGGTAAACAGCCTTATTGTTCTCAATTGAACTTGAGGTGTTGGTGCTGGCGTATGCGCCACCGCCATATACATCATGGAGTATGGTACCGCCGCTGATGTTCACATCAACGCCCTGCTTTACAGTACCAAGCTCACCTCCACCATATACACTACCAACAATCTGGGGATTGTTCTTGACATTCACCTCGGTCCATATGGCAGTGGCAAAACTTGCCTGGTCATTAAAGCGGGTATCTACTGCCTGACCGCGGCTGGCGCCATATACATTGCCGCCATAGCCGGCGTTGTAGTCAGAAACAATACCTATTGTACCGCCTTTTATGTTTACCAGGTTCAAGGTCTGCTTTCCTTTACCGTGACCGGGCTCGGTGTCACCCTTACGGTAGCCGTCAATGCTTATTGGCGGGATCTTGGGAGCTCCGGTTGATGCCAGTGAGCCGCCTCCATATACATTGCGATGGATAATACCGCCCAATATGTTTATGGTAGCAAAGCGTGTTACAGAACCGGCCGATGTACTTACGTCAACCTCCTTGATAGGTTGTGCCTGTGCGCCTGGTCTGAGAGGATTTGTGTATGTACCTTCCTCAACCTTGGTTGGGTCTGTATTATCCTTGTTGTCACCGTCATAGTTGAAGTCATAGTTGTACTCACCAATACCTGATCCTGCACCATATACATTGCCTCGATGCAGCCACTTGAAGTGGTTCAGGTCAACAGCATTCTTGTTCTCGTCCTGGGTTCCTACTGCTGTTATGTTTGCTGCGGTATGCTCAAGTCCTATAACACCACTCTTTATGGTCACCGTGGCGTCCCTGCGTACGTGACCGTCCTGACCGCCGCCATAAACTGAGCCTAAGATCAGAGGTGCTTTACCTGCCTGACCGGCATCAGCATCTGAACTGACCTGACCTGTTGTACCTATGGTAACTCTGGTCTCGTTTACATATCCGGTAAAGAATGCCGGGCAGTACTCGTAACGGGGTGATTCCAAGATATTGGGTGCAGACTCACCGCGGCATCCTCCAAATATGTTTCCGTATGGCAGACCGTCCTTTTCTCCGTCAGCCTTACCAACCTGACCGCCGGTAACAAGAACGGTTGTCCTACCGCTGGACAGGAACTTCTGACTGTTAACGCTTACGCTGTCCCACAGGTTTCCTCCGGCTTTCTCGCCGTATCCGGCAGTAGAGTAGTCATCGGCACCGCCGGCATAGTTACCCACACCAACCGAGGCCATGTTACCGCCACCGTATATGTTACGGACTACGTAGCCGCCGGTCATGCTAACATTGGTGTTACCATAAACCTTACCGGCTATAAGACCGTATATCTTGGCTTCATATGTTCCGCCACCGCCAATCTTGGTCAGTGTTTTGGTATAGGTATCCTTACCCTTACCGCCACCGTAGATGGCATGACCTACCAGACCGTTGGTAAGCGTTACTTTGGTTGAGTCATATACATGACCGTTCTCACCTCCACCATATACTGAGCCGGGAAGACAGTCATTGGTATAGACGTAATTGGATATCTTGGTTCCTGTCTTATCCTTGTAGTTTGAAGGAGTGGCATTGTTTGTGGTGTAGTTGATTATGACCTCGGTGTTCTTTACGTTGGCGCAGAATGCCATATCGTAGCGGTCACCGGCCACACCCTTACTTCCTCCGTAGATATCGCCGTTGTCCAGTCGGGCATCCTTTATCTTCTTGGCGTCTGTCTCGTTGGCTTTGTCTTCACTCAGTACTGTGATGCCATCGCTGTCAAGCGGATCGCCGTTGGCATTGAACGGACCCATAAAGTCCTTACCGGTTATACCTACACGGCCGCCGGTAACGGTTACGTGGGTGGTACCTCCCGGTATGGGCAGATACTCGTACTCGTATGGCCAGCTCAATGCAAAGGTATTGTTCACATCAGTGTGCTTATGGATGTACTTGTACTCCAGCGTGGTGGGGTCACACTCGTAGTTGATGATACCGACCGATGCCATCTCACCGCCGCCATAGACATTCTTCTTGACCCAGCCGCCGCAGATATCCACATATGTGTCACCGCCTACAAGGCCGGCAAACATGGTAGGTGTATAGACGTATGTAGCACTTGCTGTCTGCAGTGGTGTCTTATAAGTGTCAGTGTAGTCGGCACTACCGTAGCCACCTCCAAATACATCGCGGTAGATGGTGGATGTTCCGCTTGCAACGGCACTGGCACCATATGTGCTGCGTGATCCGCCTATGGTTACATATGTGTTGGAATATACTGTACCAAACTCACCGCCGCCATATACATTACCCTTGATGGTTCCGCCGGTTATGTTTACGCTTGTGCCCTTTACCTGTGCCAGTCTGGGCCAGATGGGGTTAAGGCTTGTTCCGTCAATCTTGGTGATTCGGCCCATACTGCCTCCGTAAACGTTACCTCCAGTGGTATGCTCTTTGGTAATGATTTCGGTGTCATTGCCAATTATACCACCCTTAATGTTAACGGTAACATAACCATAAGTATGTTCGTTGTCATCCTGCTGGAACTGACCGTAAAGAGGATCGTCGGCATTGTTAAAGTCAATACCTACCGATGCCAGACGGCCGCCTCCATATACAGAACCCAGCATGGTTCCGTTTTCAATGTCAAGGGTGATGTTACCGCCAACAGAACCTGCGGTCAGAGCCTCACCGCTGAATCCGCGGCCTCCGCCAAATACGTTACCGTCAAAGTATGACGTACCGGTTGTACCTATGTATGGATATACTTTTGAGTTTACCGTCTTGGTTCCTATGAGGCCCTGCAGTTCAGTAAGAGTGTTTATTTCTGCGGGGAGTGAGCTTGTGTTGCCGCCTATGTTGAAATAGATGTTTTCAAGCACGTGACCGTCCTCACCTCCGCCAAATACTGAACCGTAGATTCTTGCATCGTCCGATACATGAACGTATGCATTCTTTACATTGGTCCAGGTGTTAAAGAATACACGCGGATCACCCTTACCTGCACCAAACAGGTAGCATGTAACAGGATGTGCCTTGATCTGCTCATCAGTACGGGGTACGCCAAGAGTACCTCCGGTCATGGCAAGATAGGCATCACCTAAGACATCAGTGGTCTCGCAACCGCCGTAGATGCTGGTCAGGATATGTCCGCCGGTAATGATTACGTGGGTGTTACCCTCAACAACACCTGCAGTCTTGATCCACTGGCTCTTGCCGTTGGCATCCTGATAAGGTATCAAACCGGATCCGCCGCCAAATACGTTACCGTAGTAGGTGTGACCGTCATCGGCAAACGGACGTCCGCTGCCGGCGGAGTAAGCACCTGCATTATCATAGTAACCGTTCTCTTTTGCGTACGGATCATGTGTGGCATACTTGGCATCACCTTCCTGCTGTCCAAACGGCCAGTGTGCACACTCGGGCAGGGTGTTGTTATAAGTGCTTGCCAAGGTGTTCTCTGATGCATCCTGTGCAATTATATGGCCGGCAGCCCATTCTGCATCGGTATAACGGCGGTTTACGCCGTCTCCGTTACCTATCTGGCCACCCTTGATGTAAACCCAGGTGTCATGCAGCACATGTCCGCTCTCGCTACCTCCGTAAACAGAGCCCTTAATGAATGCGTTGCCCTTGATTGTCACTTCGGTGTCATAGGTATATGCCTGATAAAGAATATTGGCGTTTGAACCTGTAGGACTTATTATAAGACCCTTGCTGCCTCCAAATACATGTCCCAGGTCATCAGGGCCACCTGTTGCTGTCATCTGCATGTTGTCAGGGCCTATCTCGGCATTACCGTCAATGGTAACAGTACACTTACCGGTGTTGGCTGTGATACCTGTAGGTTTGCCAACCTCCATGTAGTCCTCACCGCCGGGGCTGCGTCCGTTGTAAGCCGCGTTGGCATATGTGAATTTTCCTACCGAACCCATATTGCCACCGCCATATACATTGCCGCCAACCTTGAGTCCGGCTGCCAGGGAAACACTTGCATTGCCTATGTTTACTATGGTATTGCCTTGGATATCGGCGTTATCACCGCCTCCAAATACATTTCCTGTTATGTTTACGCCTTGAACGGTTGCTGTATATCGTTTGGTGTCGTTTGGTGTCTGAACTGTTATTGTTTGCGGGGTGTTGTCAAGTGAATACAGGAATGCTTCATCTCCAGGATTAGTGGCTTTTCGGTCAAATGTAATCTGGCTCTGTGTGCCCACATTAACCGTTGCGTCTCCTGATACATATCCCTTGAAACCTCCACCATATACATTGCCTATGGTTCCTAAGGCATCGTCAATTGTAAAGTTGGCATTGTTGTTTGAATCGCCGGTATATTGGATGTTGGGGATTGTCTTAAGGTAGGCTACCCTGTCATGGTTGGACAGGGCCTCTGTAAATGACTGATTGGGATTGGTGGCCATGCTGCCCTTGATCATGTTGATATTGACCTCGGTGCTTCCATTTACTCCGGCGCTCCAACCGCCGCCATATACGTTCTCAATTCTGGTACATGCCTTTACATTGACAGTAACTTTACGGTCGTTAGCAGCAACAGTAGCACCTATTCCCGGATAGTCAGCCTGCATTCCGGCTCCGTAAAGGTTCTTGATGATAAGGGGCGCGCAGGCATCGGTCTCTTCAATGTTTACCGTGATAGGACCGTTTACCTGTCCACGCATATAGTTACCGCCAAATACAGCATCGTAAACACCGCTTGTAATGGTCAGGTTGATAGGCCCGTTAACGTTAGCTCTGTTTGCACCGCCTATTATGGTTTCAATGCTGTATTGTGGCGTTATATTCTCAGCATTCAGGTTTTGAGAAACACCTTGGTTCTGGTTACCGCAAGCTCCGATTGTCAAGTTTACGCCACCGGTAGTTGCCTCATCACCATTGCCGGCGCCAAACAGGAATGTTATCTTTAACGGACAGTTCTTGTCAGGGTCATTAGTATCATGGGTAAGCTGTTTGATATCTGTTTTTCCAACCGTTCCATTTGCGTTACTTCCTCCGTAAGCATCACCAATCTTGCCGCCATAAAGCCTTACACGGGCATATCTTGTTACAGGAGCTCCGTCATTCAGTTTCCAATTTCCGTCGGTTCCCTTGACAAGGTCAGAACCGTTACCTCCGCCGAATACAAGTCCAATCAGATAGGATCCGTAAATATTTACTTCAGTAGATGGAACGCTTGCTGAGTTACCTCCGCCATATACATAGTGAATACTGGTTTCATCACAACCGTGGATATTGACCTGAGTCCTTTTTCTGGCTCTCTCTGCCGTCTCATCCTGGGCTGCATCTTCAAGATAGGCTTGGCCTGTTTCTCCTGCAGGTATGTAACTTGCCAGATTACCTCCTCCGTACAATCCTTCAATCTCAAAAGAGCTGGCATCATGTCCCTGAACAACACGTCCGTCAACAACTCTCTTGGTTGAGTAAACATCAACCTTGATATGTCCCTTGGGGGTACCATACAGGTTGTTGGCTCCATATACATTACCTGTCAGCGGAATATGATAGTCATTACCGTTAAGATTGACAGTCTCTTCAATGTTGGTTCGGAATGCTGCGCCGTTTACAGTCAGTTGGATGTCTCCATAGACATTGGCTTCAACTGCAGTTTCTCCGAGAGTTTGCCTGCGTCCCAAACCACCGCCGTAAGCGTTTCCGATGATTCCGCCTGTAAGCGTGACATATGTCTTGTATGTGGTAACGTTATCGGTGTTCTTTCCTGTTGCCCAGGTGCCAGCGTTAAAGTCCCAGTTGGCAGTGTTGGTGTGGGCCAGGGCACCGCCTCCATAGACGTCGTAGGCTACCGTACCTCCGGTAACCTGTACGCGTACGTTACCTGCTACGTTGGCCAGGCTTCCGCCTCCATAGACATCGTTGGCTACGTTACCGCCTGCAATGGTTACAGTGGTGAATGAGGCAGGTTCTGTACCGGTAAGAACGGCTGTCTCACCCAATCCGCCGCCGTAAACGTTATAGATGTTACCGCCGTTTACTGTTACCTGCGGATAGCCGTTGTAGGGTGCCAGGTTACCGCCGCCATATACATTCTGTATGGCATAAGGTGAATTGTTGGGACCTTCATCGGCAGTTCCGTTAATGTTTACGGTAACTGTGCCTTGCGGTGAACCTAATATATTGTTGCAGCCAAATACATTCTGAGCACTACCGCCCTGAACGGTTACGGTTACAGGACCGTATATGTTGGCCGGATGGTCATTGGCATCTCCGTCATTGTCCTCACCAAGTCCGCCGCCGTAAAGGTTGGCGTTGATGGTGCCTCCGTACAGGTTTACGTTGGTGGAGGCGCCTTGAGTGGCGGTGCTGCCATCGGTGGTGTTGACCTTACCCTTGGCTGAGCCGCCGTAAACGTCGCCGTTTATTGTTGCGTTACCTCCGTAAACATCGGTTGAGTGACCTCCACTTGTTACGGTGGTCTTGGTTCCTATGTTTACGGTTACTGTTCCTGTTACCTTGGTGGTTTCACCGTAACCGCCTCCGAATACGGCTCCTGTTACGTCACCGCTTATGTTTGCTGTTCCGTTAAGAGTACCGCCTGTAATATGGATGGTGGTGTTTCCGTTTACATCGGCCACGTTACCGCCTCCGTAAACGGTATTGGCCTGGCCTCCGGAGACTGTTGCAGTGGTGTTACCCGTAACATCAGCGGCATTACCGCCGCCAAATATAAGCTGGGCGGAACCTCCTGTCATGGTGACCGTAGGATTACCTGTCAGGGCAGCCTGATTACCACCGCCATATACGTTGCGGGTTACGTGGGCATCACCAGCAATAGTGACTGAAGTATTGCCCGTTACAGCTGCGGTAGAACCAAGTCCGCCGCCGAATACATCCTGTACGTATCCGCCCGATACGGTTACAAACAGACCACCGGTTCCGTTATACTGTGCCGCATTACCGCCGCCATATACTGCGGGAATTATGTATGTGGCAGGCTGGACAGGTGTATCAGTACCTGTAATATTTACATTGACAGTGCTTTGCGGAGAACCGTTCAGGTTGTTGCAACCAAATACATCACCCGTTACGGTTCCGCCGTTTACTGTTACGTTGATGGGGCCGAATACCTTGGCCAAGGCCGGATTCTGACCGGTTGCGCCGTATCCGCCACCGTATATGGAACCGCTCACGGTACCCTTGTTGAGCGTTACAGTTGTTGTAGCATCTTGTGTTGCATTGACAGCATCAATTGAGTTGACTGTACCAAGCTCGCTTCCGCCATAGACATCGCCGGTTATTGTGGCGTCACCGGTAAGAACATTGCCGGTCTTGCTGCCTATTGTTACCTGTACATTATCGCGTACGTTTGTTTCAATACCTTTACCGCCTCCGAATACGTTACCGGTAATGTTGAGACCCTCACGGTCTGCATAGCTCTTGGTGCCTATGATGACCTGGGTATTACCGTATATATCTCCGGCATAACCGCCGCCATAGACAGAACCTGTTATCTTGGCACCCAATACATTGGTGATTGACTCATCAACATCAGGGGTTGATTCATTATCAAATACTGTCTCACGCTTTACGGTGTTCTCCGTTCCTATGTTGATTCTGGTATCGCCATAGACATCGGCCTCATAGCCGCCGCCATATACGTTACTTATAGATCCCAGCTCGTCGGGGATAGTTGTGCTGGTTCTGGGGTTGTTCTGTCCGGCAAAACTGCCCTTGATCATGTTGATGTTGATCTCCGGGCTGCCATACAAAGAAGCCAGATAACCGCCTCCATACACATTGCCTATGCTGGTGCAGGATATGATATTCAGTTTGGGATCATCATACGGGGTGGCCATGCCTATTGCGGCTTTCTCCTGTTCGGTAAGAGCATCATACTGTGCCTTGGTTCTGGGCTGCAGGATATGGTTGGCATCCTCATAATAACCGTAGATAGAGTAGGGTGCCTTGTTACCGCCCAGGTAGAGGTTTTCAATCTCAATGGGATAACAGCCGTTCTCCTCAATGGTAAGGGTTATGGGACCCTGAATGGTTCCTGACTGGTCATTACCTCCAAAGATGCTGCCAAAGTGACCGCTGGTTATCACCAGGTCAACTCCGCCCTTGATATTGGCTTCCTTGGCACCGCCATACAGGGCTTCCAAATCATTGATACATCCCAGTATAAGCTTTACGCGGCCGTCCTGCTCGGCTTTCTGTCCGGCACCGTATATATAATCCACGTCAAGTGTACAACCTTGACTCTCCTGCGTTGAAACTGCAGTCTCGGTGCGTACGTTACCCTTGGTATCACTACCGCCGAATACGTTGTTTATCTTACCGCCAATAAGCTGTACAAAGGTCTTTCCTGTACCGTAAGCCACCGTATTGTTCTGGCTGTCCTTATAATAACCTACGTCAGCTCCCGGGTTGTCATCACCCTTACCGTTACCACCTCCAAATACATAGTCAATCTGGAACGTGCCGTTTACGGTTACTTGAGTACCTGGTACCGGCGCTGCGTTACCGCCTCCATAGACCGAGTTGATGCTTGTCCTGTCGCAACCGTCAATGACAACAACCGGAACAATTCCCTGTTCCTGCGGGTCATAAGGTATGTATGCGGCCTTGTTGCCGCCTCCATAGACAGCGTTTACATCATATGTACCAAGTGTCTTGTTGCCCTGGCCTGTTATCTGTTCCGCTCCGGCATTCTGAGTCTTGTATATATGTACCGTGATGTGGCCTTGAGGCGTACCGTTGGCGTTGTTGGCACCAAAGACGTCATTCACGACACATCCTTTCTGACCTGTGTCGGCGACACCCTCATTCAGTTTGACAAGGACGTCACCAAATACCTGTGCGTAATGGGTGGCATCACCAAGCGCACCTCCGTACACGGCACCTGTTACAGTACCTCCGGTCAGACTTACCGTTGTGGTGTTGGTGGCCGATGTCTTACCTTGAGCCCATCCGCCTGCGTTCTCATTTGCAGTGGCATCCCAGTTGGCCGTGTTGGTGTTGGCCAGAGCACCGCCGCCGTACAGGTTACGGCCTATGGCACCTCCTGTGACGTTGACACTGACTGTTCCCAGAACGTCTGCCAGATTACCGCCGCCAAACACGTCATAGGTTACGTTACCTCCGTTATAGTTTACGGTGGTGTTACCGTTTACAACCTCCATGTTACCGCCGCCGTACAGGTTATGCGCTACCGTACCGGCCTGCATGGTAACGCTTGTGTTACCGCTTACGGGACCCTTGTTGCCGCCACCGTAAATGTTCCACAGGGATGATGTCTGACCTCCGTTGAATGTGACGGCTGTATTGGTGGCAGGCGATGCATCACCACCGCCAAACACACCGCCGGTCTGCTCCTTTACAGAGCCGTCGGCATTGAATGTCTTACCCTCAACAACTGTGTTTCCCTGAATGTTCAAAGTGGCGTTGCCCAATACCGCACCCAGGTTGTCAAGTGAAGCCCAGGTATAGCAGTACCATTTGCCGTCTTTCTTATACTCTGGCGATGCCCGGCGGGCGCTCTCGGACAAACCGTTCAGATCATTGGTCCATTCATATCTGATAGGAACACCATTCTCCTTTACATAGTCAATGCTGCCGTCGGTAATGGTACCTGCATAGTCCATGCTGGGGAATACCTTGCTGTCTTTGTCATGGACACTGAATGTGGGGATAGTAGCCGAATAACCTGCGCCGAAAGCGTTGCCGTGAACTGTTGTGCCGTCCAGGGTTGATGTTACGGTACCGTTTACCGTTGCCAGGTTACCGCCTCCGTAGAAGTTGTTTGCAATCTCGCAATTGGTCAGAGTGTTGGAAACATTACCTGTAATTGTTGTTCCAAACTGGATCCATCTGATGAAACCACGTTGGGTAATTTGATCCTGTACACCGTTTGACTCATTGAATACCTCAAACTCATACTCAGCATGGTAACCCTTGTTATCCTTGGTGATATCATCATCCCTGACGTCTAACGGCTTAAAATCGTTCCATTTAAAGTTGTTGCCGGTCCAGTTCCCTATCTGGCTGGAAGCAAAGTTACCGTCATTCTGTAATTCCCTGTAATAGGTATTACCTCCGTTACCGCCACCGTAGTAAACTCCAAAATAGGTGTTTGTGGCACTGGTGGTAACAGTCTTGCCGGACATGTTACCCACCTTGGGGCCTCCGCAGTACTTATATACGCGGCTGTTGTCTATGGTTACATTTATGTTACCTCCAATGGGGGTTGAACCGTTGATACCGCCTCCGTAGAATTCCTGTATGAGTGAGTGGTTTATCTTAAAGGTTACATTACCTTTTATCTTCTCATAACCTGCACCGGCCATGGTTCCGAATTTACCACCGTCAGTATAGCAATACGGTGCCAATTGTGAACTATGGGCTGCTATATCAGGTCGATAAAGGCCGGACAGATAGAACTCAGGATACTGTCCGCCTATGGCATTAACCGGACACAACTTGTTCTTGGCACTGTTACCCTTGTTGGGGTGAGTTCCTGGTGCAAAACGGTGAATCCATGTATTTCCGCCCAAAAGGAAGTAACTGGTACGGTCGGCATCATGATATCTTACGACGAACATCTCAAACTCACCTCCGTTGATAATCATGGGAACTTTGGTGTTAGGTCTGTTGTTGTCATCTTTTGGACCGTCATACTCAAACTGAGTTGTACGCATGAATGCCGTCTCGGTTATTTCAAAATGTCCCTGAGGTACAAAAATACCTATGGAGTAAGCTTTGTTGTCATGACGTACGGCAAGACCAAGTTCCACTACCGGTAAGAAATCAAAACGTGCCGGCTGGATACCGGGACGGTCCACCGCATTACGGAACTGGAACTCCAGACAGTAGTCGGGCTCGTTGTCAAAATCAAAGTCGGCACTCATAATGGTGAAGGGGTGCCATTTTGAGTCTAATCCGTATCCTATTTTGTTACTTCCGTTCTTGACTTGATGATTCCCTATAAGTACTATAGCCTGGTCATAGACAGTTGGATAATCGTTTGCCGTACCCAAATTCTTAATTGCATTCTGAAGGTCATTATAAACAGTCTTCCCCTGGAATGTTTCGCTTACAGTTCCAGCAAGTTCAAAAGCCTTGTCATCTTTATAGCCGGATGCTGTTGTCTTGACGCGGTCAATGCTGTAGCCACGATTGGCCAGATATACAGCATTACCCCAGTAGGCCTCAATAGTGATTGCCGTTACTCCATTGGGTACATAGAAGTAGCCGCCCTGTGCAAATACACGTCCGCTTACACTGTAGAGGTCCTTGTTGGTGCAGTCGCGGTCAGCAAAGTTGTATCCTGTTTCCTCATTTGTGGAGAATGTTCCGGGGGTACCGCCTGTAATGTGTGTGATCTTCCATCCGGTTACCACTTTACTTGTGTAGTTGTTACCGTACTTTTGGGCATGGGTAGCGGCATTGGGATTGCCAAATACCTCATTATAGTACGGCAACTGTATCTTGTAGTACCCGTAATCATTGTTCAGGGTATCCATGTCAGTTATGACAATATCCCTTGTGTCAGACGCATTGTTGTTGTAACTGCCGGCATTAATGGTTACTTCCAGTGTGCCGTAGCTCTTGCCTTCCCATTCATTGGCTCCGCTGCGCTGCTGCCAGTTGCCGGTTGAGGGATTAAAGCGTTTTTCCGGGTCATGGTTTATGACAGACGGATAGTAACCCCATGGCTTAAGGATGGGATAGGGGGCAATGGTGGGATCAAGTACCCACTTGGCTATACCTACGTCATATACATCATCGGCTGTGGGTGCCGTACCATTGGTTCCGTTAATCCACCACGTGCACAGCTCGCGGTTGCTGTTAAGAACGCTGCGGTAATATTCAAAACGTGTAAGGTTCTTCTCCTCGGCAGGCCAAGAACGGTTATAGTCACTGATGTTGGTGTAACTGTTATCAAAGCTGGCATCCTTGCGGAAATAGTCATACGGGTTGATACCGTCATTGACATCATTGTTGATGGAGTAACCGCCATAGACAGGGTATTTCTTACCTGCACCGGTTATCTCACCGTAGAACATACAGTTTATAACAACTGTTTTTAGGTTGGTCTGTGTTGATTGCTGGGCATTGTAACCCACAATACCTGCGGCTTGTAATCCACCGCTTACAGTGGCATAGCTGTAGCAGTTTATTACGCGTGATGTACCGTCAAGCAGACCTACTATACTGCCCACGTATTTGTCATTGGCGCTGGTGACTACCGAACTTGTGGTGCCCAGAATACCGCAGTTGTAGATGCGGCATGCTCCGCTGGCTTCATTACAGACGGCACCCACGTTGCCGCTACCGGTTATATTGACGTTCTTGAGTATGATATTCTTTATGGTGGCATCCTGAGCATATGCTACCAAAGGATTGCTGATGGTAAGCGTCTGGAAATCACCGTCAATGGTTCCTGTAAAAGGAGATTGCGCAGTACCTATAGAGGATGATATTGTAAAGTCGCTGGCAAGTTTGTAATTGCCGCTCATATCTGTCATCTCACTTGATGAGTGTACAGTAGTAGGCGGCAGGTGCTGGGCCTCATTTGATTTGGTATAACCGGTCTTTGTGGCGATGGCTTTAATGGTGGTTATATTGCCTTTGACAAAAGACTCACTATATACGCTTGATGAAGGCGTGGCTGAGCTGCCATCAATGGTGTAATGAATGGCAGCCCCATCAGTAGCGCACGTGATGGTAACATTACCTCCGCTCACTTTGATTTCAGGCTTGTCACATCTGGGAATATCATATGTGGTAACCAATGACGGGAAGTCATCGGTTGCTCCCTTGGCAATGGCCTTGATTACTGTCATGCTTTCTGTCTGGTCAATAGAGACCGATGTGGTTCCCGTTGTTGCGGTATTAATGGTAGGTGTAGTACCATCAGTGGTATAATAGATGGTGGCACCGGTTGCAGCGGTAATGGTAAAAGTATTGTTGACAGTGTAATTATTGTTTACAGTAGGTGGAGCAACAGATGCAGGCTCAAGATACCACTTGCTTGTATTTTCATCACCTCTTGTCCAAAGACCAATGATGCCACCCACATATCTGTTCGTTATACCGGTAGGACCATCGTTTTTACCATCGGCTTGCAATGATGGTTTGTTTCCATCGGTGATATTCAAATACCTTCTATTTTTAGCATTATTATCGTTGGCTCCATCATTGTTCTTAGTAATAATGTTGTAATAACTGTTTGATACCAAATTAATCTCAAACAATGCATCATCTTCATTGGCTGGAGATGCCTCAAGGTGCAAACGCATACGTCCTACATTACTATTACTACCCATTGCGACATTACGAGTCAAGTATTTGCCATCATCAGCATGTTTGATATAGTAATAATCAGTGCCGCTTTTCTTCTCAACTATCCAAACTGCATTTCGGGCTGCATACTGACCATCCCTGCATTGGTAAGTGGTCATGAATGGCATGCCATTGTTTGAATCTGTATAATATGGAGATGATGATTGGTAATAATACCAACTTTCTGTAGGACACAAATAATAGTTTGTGGCGGTACTGTTGGCATTATAGCCGGTACTACCTATATAATATACGCCGGAAAAATCGGTTGTTTGTGCAAAAGCTGTGCCTACGCCTGCGGCAAGCAGGAGCAGGAGGGTTAGGGCACGTCTGATACTTCTCATAATCATCATCTCTCTATTCAACGTTATAACTCTTTACTTGGTCACTGCAATCTTCTGGTGGTTGACAATATAGACACCTCGACTGCTTACCGGTACCTGTACCTTGCTACCGGGCTGTATGGTGAACTGCCTTATCTGTTTTCCGGCTGCCGTTGTTACGGTTATCTGGGCCGGATACTCAAGGGTACTCTCCACATAGATGTTCATATCCTGACTGTATATGGTGAGACCGCTTTCAAGGGCCTTCTCCTCAAGGTTATCCTGATCACCCACATAACCGAGTGACAGGGTGGCGGCACGTGCGGCAGAACGTCTGGGCGCATTGTTACCACTTGTAGCGGCAATGTATGCGCGGAACGGAACGGTGCTAACCTTGCTGGCGGCAAGGTCATTGTTCTGGAATACCGTACCGGTGGTGCTGTTGAGCAGCCATGTGGTGGGACCATCCAGTTGCTTAGTCTGGTAGGTGGGCTTGAACAGATAGCTTCCGCCCTGTACAGCCACTGCCGTCTCATAATCAGTATCAGATACGCCGATAACCTCATTTGAGCCCGATACAAACGTGATGGTCTGTTTGTCAAGCTGTGCGGGAGCTGTTGTTGCTGTGTTCTGTGCTATGAACTGGCCGCTCAGGTCAAACTCATAGTATCTGTCGCCCGGGAATCCAATCAGGTACGGCTGTGCAGCTGCTGCATACGGATAGTTGTTGTATGTCTTTACAGTGTTGTAGTACTGCTGGTAGGTGTCATCATTCTTATCCTTGCGGCTGTTCTTGTTGTAGTAGTAATCCCACAGGAATGTGGTGCTGCTGGCTGTCCCCGTACCGTTACCCACTGCCTTGAACAGGATCTTTGCTGCATCCTGACTGTCAATACGGTCAGGTGTGCGCAGCCAGTACTCATGGCTCTCACCACTGTTGCCGCCGTTGTAGAAGTGGGTTATTATACCCTTCTGGCTGGTAACAACATTCTGAGCGGTGAACGGCAGGCTTACGCTCTCCCAACCGCTGCCGGCATTCTGAACATAAACCTCAGGCTGACGCTGGTACCACATGATGTTGTCCTCATATACGCTGGGTGCAGTCTCACGGCTGCCCATTGCGTAGCTGATAGGAGCGTTGAAGTCCTGCCTGTCAACCAGGAACTGGTTATTGGCAGCATGGTAACCGCCTGCATCCTTGACAACCAGATGTCCGTGTATGTTGTCATTATCTGTCTGTGATATCTTGCGTATGCTTCCGTAGCTGTCAGCATTTGCATATGTGCTGAACAGAGGCTCCTGGAAGTATGCGTCAATGACAGTGGCGGTAGCGTTATCCGTAACCTTGTTTACATATACCAGCATGTTCTGTGTCTGGCCGTCATTGCGGAATCTTGTCAAGCCGTCATAGTCAAGCAGCGGAGCGTAGAACTTGGCTACCGATGTTTGCGTTGCAGCCAGTGTACCCTGACGGTAATCGGTGTTGCTGCCGGTAACGTCATTGCGTGCTCCGGTAAGGTCAAGAGCGGTCATGCCCGGATATGCGGCCCTGTTGCTGTTCTTGACTGTTGCAGGCAGTACTGCTGCGGCATTGAAGTATGCTACGTCAACCTTGCTGTCACCATAGTAGGCAGGTGCACGGTAAACGCGGTTGGTCTGGCCGTTATAGTGTGCGGGCATATCATTGTGGCCCTGCTCCTCATAACCGAATGTCAGGCTCTGTCCAAAGAACAGGTAGTCATCGGGCCAGATGGGCAAATACTCAGTCTTGGGCTCGTTGTTAACCAGATACTGTATCTGACGCTCGTCAATATCCTCAGGTATGGTGGCGCCTGCGTAACGGAAATCACCGTTGCGGTAACGCCCCTCAACATAGCCCAGGTCACCGTACTGGGCATAATCACTTATGTTCTGCGGATAGTAGCCTATGGTGTAGCCGTCCTCAGGTGCGGGGCTTACCGTAGGATCAATGTACCTGTAGCTTACATACTGGGTTCCGGACTCCTGTCCGTGACCGTCATAGTAACGCTTGTTCAGGTAGAATCCGTTCAGGTTGTATGCCACCTCACCGTTGTAGAATGACTGGGTGGGCATGGGCGTTGCAATACCGCGGCGGTCCTTGGCATCGGCAGGCTCCTGAGTCTTGTAACCCAGGGTATTGGGATAGTAACTGTTTACAAGCTGCTTGCGGTAATCGGTTGCATCGGTAGGATTGCCGAATACTGCATAGACAGTACCGTCAGGAGTACCGGTGGTGCTTATCCAGCAGTTCTCAACATAGCCGTCACCATAGTCGGCCACACCTGCGGTGCTGAACGAACCGGTTACACCTAAGTTGTAAACCTCACCGCAAAGCTTGCCAAAGAGTGAATGGTCAAGTCCGCTTATGGTATAACCGTCACCGTGCAGAGTACCCATAAAGCACTTGGTATTATCACCAATAGGAGTCCATGTGCCGGAGTGGCTTATGTTGGTGCGCAGTATGAAATCAAGATGCTCACCGCCGGCCACTCTTGCATTCAGTTTGGCATGATCCTTGAATGTGCCGCTGGTCATTATGCCTTCATCATCAACGGGAACAGTGTTGTCCAGACTTACCATGGTCAGGTCATAGAACTCCTTGAGCAGGGTGGCTCCGTCCTTTCCGGTATAGTTGTTGATGTATATCTTGGCCTTGTCATCGGTCTTGGACTTGGTCCAGTCATAATCTATGTGGAGGTGATAGTTCTGGTCATCCATCACCTTCTTAAGGTCATGATAGTTGGCTACGCTGATAGGTACATAGTTGGAGTAGGTCTTACCCAGATATGTCTTGGCGTAGTATGCAAGATAGTAACCGTTCTGATACCAGTAGAGCTGGTCATTCATAGGCTGATACTCAGTACCGTTGGTGTGGCTCTCAGCGTAGCTGTCATTCTCAAAGATTTCCCATCCCTCACCGATAATCTCATAGGCACCCGGTGTTACTGAAGGAGCCTTGAGCAGAATGCTGTTACCCGGCAGCACGATGTCAGGATCGTTGATATCGGCTACGGTAGGAACGCCGCTCTTGAACTGCAGGTGGATGTTAACCACATGACGCTCACTGATAGGAGTGATGTTGAATCCGGATTCATCGCTCTCAGTATAGTCATATTGGTAGATCACGGTTATGATCTTTTCCTTGGACAGGTCATGGATGTCCGAGCTGCGGGTCATGTATAGCGTGCTTGTCTCAACCGGTGCTGTACCGTGGATGGTAAAGTTGAGCTGGTTGTTGACAAGGCTGGTGTAGCAACCTGTGTTGTTTCCTTCAGAGCCCTTGGCTATTACAAAACCTACAGGAACGGTTGCTCCGGAGCTTAGGGTTGTACCTTCTGCAATATCGCCCACCTGATACAGTGATGTGACAGGGTGTCCTCCTGACTCTATGACATATGAGTCACGGCAGAAGTAGAATGTATTACCCATGTCAGACACATCAAAGTTGAACGTTGTAATGTACTGGCGTTCGTCAGGATCGCTGGCGGAGAGCTTCTGATATGTCTCGCTAGAGATAATTTCACCTACGGCAAACGGTTCGTTATGGGTAAATGCCGTGTTGACTACATAGTAGGTTCCGGCATTGCTTACTGCAATAGGAGCGTAGTGGCCCTGCTCGTTGGGCAGGCGCTCAAACTCTGTACGTGTAAGCTCGGTACCGTTAGTGGCGGTAGCCGTTGTTCCGTCATCCTTTACGTACTCCAATGAACTGCCGTTGTACTTGGCCGTATAGTCAACCGATGTGGGCAACGAGTAGCCGGCCTTGTTGTCCTGCGCGGCCTGTGCCGTTGCGGCCTGTGAATCATACTGATACTTGTGGCCCTCAGTCCTTACACCCTGTGTGGGATTGAAGTTTGAATAGGTAGGATCAATGAGCAGGTCTAACGCATCATAGTTGAACCTGAAGTTGCTGCGGTCAGACTCGGACATGGAGCTCCATGCGCTCAGGGCACGGTAGTTCTTGCCCTGCTCATAGTAGTCACCGCCAAAGTAGTAGTCCTTGTCATTGCCGCTGGTGTTGTAGTAAGCCGGAACTACATTGCTGTTTATCTCGGCAATCAGAGCATTCAGTTCGGCAATCTTGCTGTCACCCTGCTGCAATCCGCTTATTTGTGTGTTAAGAGCAGTAATGTATGCATTCTTCTGGGCCTCGGTAAGCAGGTCTCCCGATGTTATGTATTCAGACTGTGATATCTTGATGGTGCTTGTGCATACAAATGCTTCAGCCACCTTGCCCTGCAGTTCAGTAGGCCAGGTGTCTGTTGTGGTAAACTCTGACTTGGCAAACTTGGCCCCCTCCTGCATGCGCTTTTCATCACCGTTCAGGTTGGTAGCCTTGACAAACTCGGTTGTCAGGTATGCACGCTCAAATACAGCCTGGTCGGGCAGGGCAGCCTTCTGCTCTGCGGTCAGACGGCCGTATGCGGTATTATAGGTGTCATAATCATCCTGGGTAATGATGTCGGCCGGGCTGTAAACACGCTGTCCGTACAGGTTTGTTGCCTCAGGCGTGTATGTGGGACCGTCATGGTAGTCATCCCTTCCGGATGTCAGCTCGTCATACTCCTTGCTGCTAATCTTGTCTGCTACAGGTGAATAACTGTTCTTGGGCGTGTACCATGTATCCCATGACTCCGGGTTGTTGACATTGTAGGTCAGGATGTAACCGTTGTTGTGGTTCAGGTTGTTTGATGAGCGGAATATGTAGTCAAAGTCAACCTCAACATCCTGCTCCACGCCGTTCACCGTCTTGCGGTGGGTTACGGTGGGCTTGACACCGTTAGGCTTCAAGGCCTCATACTCAGACTCGAGCAGTACCTTGCCTGCATTGTATGATGTGCCTCCTATCTTGCAGTCCTCAAGAACAACGTATGTCTCATCAACAAACAGCTTCTGCTCGGCCTTGCTCAGGTTATACCAATCCCAGTAACTGATGGGGTCATTAAGGTTATAGGTTACATCATTAAGAACCAGTTTACCGTCGGCAGCCAGCGGTGTCTTGACGTTGCCGTTTATTGATGCATAATATGCGTAGAGGTTGGGCTTGACATCCAGCAGTTTCATCTTACCGTTGGCACCGGCCGATATGGTAAGCGGGATGTTAGCCTCCTCACGGTATGCGTTGGGCGTTCCGGTATATGCGGAAAGCACCTGATCATATACGTATATCTGACCCTTGATAAACCAGTAGTGGGCCGATACGGAGTCATGAGTGGCATCATCATAGTAGCGGCCGCTAATGTTGTAGCAGTCATCAATGATGGTCTGGGTACTGTGTACAAAGTTACCTGATGACTGCCAGTTGTCAGCCTCAGTTGCCTTGGCGTATGAGAAGTTCTTCTTGGTTACGGCGCCCTGGTTAAGATCGGACAGGATAACCTGCTGCTTGTTGAGGATGTGACGTTGACCATGCACGTTCTTGGCATATACGAATCCGCCTCCAAGACCTGTGGATACATTGATAAGGTCAAGTTCCACAATACCGGTTATATAACCCCAGTCTTTCTCATTGACACTGGTACCTGTACTCTTCTCGGTTGTAAGTTCCAGATATACGCCTGATGCAAGAGCAACCTGGTTGTAACTTGAACCGTTGTTGCGCTTGCGCTCCTTGATGTATTTCTTTTTCCATGCGGCATAACTCTGTAATTGGCCGGTTGCAGGATCAATCTCCTGCCCGTATGTGCCCAGGTCACCGTTAGCGGTTTCACGTGTGGCATTATAGAAGTCCACGTCACTGGTCAGTGCGCCAAGGTAGTTAACTACGCTGTATATACCAAAGTAGTTGCCGTGATCGTGGTTCTCACCAGTATCACCTGCCGAGGTGGTTTTCTTGTTGAGCGATACCTCACGTACACGGTTGATGGTGTAGTTGGTGTAGTCGGCTGTCTCAGGAACACGGTCCTGAGCTCCCTGCATAACCATTCGGCTTCCAAACACGCCACAGAAATCGGCTCGCTGGATGGTGTTCATGCCGCGGCCCGGAGCGCGCAGCAGCACACCGTTCTCAACCCAGTATTGAGAGCTGGGCTTGCCGTCATTGCCTATCATGTTGTGGGTACCCTCGTTGTCGTCGTAGGTGATACCTGCAAACAGGGCAAACAGTTGCTCCTGTGGAATGGTTGCACCAACGGCATAGGTTGTACCGTCAATATCAGTACATGACTTGATGCACTTGTACTTGAGCTCGTAGTAGGCCTGCTCACGTTCCGGAAGCAGACGGTAATCATCAATATTGATATTCTCCTTGATGTGATAGAAGTCCGTACCGTAGTTGGTTATGTTAAGCTCGCGGTAACCGTCAACAAACGTCAGGTTACCGTCACCGTACAGACCTCCGGTACGACCTGTACCTATGGTTATGAAGTCTCGGTTATAGACATCATGGATGGTTGCCGTAGCATTACCGAATACGGTGTTGGTATGGGCATTCATATCGGCACCCGATGATACGTTACCTCCGGCAAATACGGCGTTGTAGATTATGATACCGCGCTCTTTCTGTGCATTGCCGGCGTCAACACCTGCCCATGCTGCCGGCCATTCGGTTGCATCCTTGCTTTTGGCAGGCAGGGTGTTCAGGTATGCGGTAGGAATGTAATCCCACTTGTCATAATGGTCGTTGCTGTACGTTATACCGTCATTGGCTGTAACCTGGAGCCAGGGCTCAATAAGCACGTGGCAGTCCTCAGTCATGATCTTTTCATCACCGTCCATCTTGAATGCTCCGTTCTCATACTTGTAGTAGAAGCCTTCATCCGTGCCGTTGTATCTTGTGCCTGATTTCTTACCTATGGCCTGCAGAATATGTCCTTGACCGTCATCATACTCATAGGCGCTGTAAACGTAACCTCGGTCACCGCCGCCGAATACGTTACCGTCACCGTTTGCAATACCCTCAACCGTGCCGATCACACCTCCGTGTATGTTGACATCGGTCTGGCCGAATACATAACCGTCAGTATAGAGCTTGTTGCTGCCTCCGTATCCCAGAATGTTGTAACCCTTACCGCCGCCAAACACGTTACGCAGCACGTTTCCGTTGTACATGTAAACGTGTGTCTGGCCGGCTTTGGTTATCTGAATGGTATTATTCTTGTTTGTTCCGCGTCCTACGGTGGCAATCTCACCGCCGCCGAATACGCTGTTACGTATTGTACCGCCGTATAGTGTTACGTTGGCCACATCAACGGCGCTCATGTCATCATATCCGCTGCCGAATATGTTTCCGCACTCTTCCAGACGCTCACTTCCCTTCCATAAACCATTCTCAAAGTATGTATCATCATCAATCTTGGGTGCATACCAGGCTGTAAGCTTGGAGGCGTCATCAACAACCTTGCCCTGTGCGCCGAAGTTCTTGCCGGCAGCAAGATATGCATAGCCAATGTATCCGTTGTTGACGGTTATGTTGGCTGCTCCTATTACTGATCCGCCCTCACCGCCGGCGTATGCGTTACGCTGGATGGCAGGTACGCCACGGTCATAAGTAACTGCGTTGTCAAGTTCGGCACGTATGCCTATTATCACGTTGGTCTGACCGGGTATGTCTGTGTCATTCTGATCATAGGCCAGCTTTCCTACGTTGCCTTCCCAGCCGCCGCCGTAAACGTTACGTACGGTACCGCCCTCAATGTAAGCGGTTGTTGATGCGGTGAATCCGTTGGGGTTGCCAGCGCTGACCTCACCTACGCCAAACTGGTCACAGACGTTACCTGATGTTCCGGCTGCATAGATGTCCTTGTTTACCGAGCCGCCCAGCAGTGCGATGTAAGAGGTTCCGTAAACGTCGCCGCTGCCCGGCAACTCCTTGCTTCCGAGTCCGGCACCATAAGCGTAGTTGTCAACTACGGCATTCTGGCCTATGATGACGTTGGTGTTGAAACGCTGGTTACCGAACTCTATGCGCGGTGTTACCAGCGGGTTGTTCAGATTGGTGTAGGTGTTCTCGGCATAGAACTTGAACTGTCTCTCATCAGTGAACTCCACACTTATTCCGTCATCATATAAACCGCCTATGGTCCAGCCCTCTTCCCATCTGGGATCCTTAAAGGAACTGAGTCCCTGAACGGTGTAGAAATCATTGATATACTTCTGGATACTTGGAGCGTTGATAACCAGTCCGTTCTGACCGCCTCCGTAAACCTCCCATACCTCGGCTCCGTCCTTGAGGTTAACCTCGGTGTACTCCGACCAGGTGTTCTCACCGCAGCCGGCTCCATATACGTAACCTGTGGTGGCTCCGTACTTGTAACTCTGCTGGTTAAGCTTGACGTCAATTGTAACGCGGCCGTAGAGTGTGCGGCGGCGGAAGTTGTTACCGCCGTATATGGCACCCTTGTCAAGCAGGTTTCCGGCCAGAGTCTCACCGGCAGCCAGCTCAATCTCCTTTTCGGGGTTGAATCCGGCCAGTGTCTCGGTACCGTCCTTGTGGATTATGCGCAATGGGTTGTATTTAAGTGTGGCGGTTGAGCTGTGATATTCAACATTGGCATCATAGACATCGCACGGACTAAGTGTAACGTTACCGTATGCACCGCCAAATATACTTCCTATCATGATGGTTGAGCCCTGGGGCACATTTACCAGCGATCGGCGAGTAATACCCTCATTGTAGCTGCCGCCGTATGCTGCACCCACATTGCCGCGTACCAGGTCTATTACGGCCGATGCCTCATCAACCTCATCCAGATAGGCCAGATACTCCTGATACTTGCGGTATGCGGCCTTCTCCTCTTCAGTGCCGTTCTGCCCCGGATCATCTACAGGTATTGCGTTATGTTTGGGAAGCACCGTCTCTCTCATACCCAAGCCGCTGTAACTTCCGGAACCGAATATCTCCATGCTGCTGAAGTTATCCATGCCGTCAGGTATGTCTATAAGCACGTAACTGTGATCCTGTGACTTGTCACCCTCGCGGTTGCCCAGGTGTCCGGTGCTGCCGCCAAACACGGCGTTGATGGCGTTGTTGGCGTTGCTGACAGGACGTATGTTTACGAATGAACTGTGCAGGTACGGCATGCTCACCTGATGACCCTCATCATCATAGTAGGCCGGGTCCTCATAGGGATAGTTACCGTAGTTGCCTCCAAAGATGGTATCAACACGTCCCTGCAGATACTCAACGTATGACTTTGACTGTACGACATGCGGAACAAATGTCAGGTCTGTGGGATTTGCTCCATGAACCATGGGCTTGGCATAATCTGTTACGCGGTCCCAGAAGTTGTTGGAGCACTCACCGTGTATGGTGCCGCCAAAGTCATTTCCACCATAAACTATATCACGTACCCACGGGAATCCGCCATTGTAGCCTATGGTTGTCTCAACATGGCCATAAACGTCGGCATCACTGGCACCTCCAAAGGAGTCATATATACGGCCGTTGCCCAGGTTAACGTATGAGTCACCGCATACATCGCCCTCATTGCCGGCTCCGTATATATACTCGGCCTCAGCCAGAATCGGACCGTTTGTGACGCGGGTTGAATAACCGGCGTTCTGGCCGTTCAGATTGACCGTGGTGCTGTAGGCGTGGTCATAGTAATAATCGCCGTTGGAATCCTTCTTGCCAACTACACCGGCGTGACCGCCGCCGAATATCTGGAATGCAAAACCCTGATTCAGGTTGACATTGGTGCTGCCCCATATCTCGGTCTGCTCACCGTAACCGCCGCCAAATACCGTCATGGCAACTGACAGCACGTCAAATGCCTGGTTGTAAAGTATTACGCCTGATTTATAATCCTCGCTGTCCGGTGTCACGCCAGGCTTGATAATGTAACTGTCCTGATTGTTTCCAACCTCCTGATCCTGTGCAAACAGGCGCTCCCTGACAATCACATCATCATCAATATTTATTATAACGTTTCCGTTTACGATTCCGCTCTCATGACAGCCTCCGTAGATGTTACCGCCTGCCAGACGACGTCCCTGGTCACTGGCATCGGCTATCTGCTGGGCAGTGGGGTTCTGTGTGTCAACCGGGGCCCATGTCCTGTCTTTGTAATAGACGGGTACAAGGTCATCATTCTCATCAAGTCCTACGGTGTTCCACTCCAGATAAGGATTACCGTTGGCGTCAACATCCTGTATGTAGTTGCCGTCGGTGTCCTTCTGATATGAAACGCCGTCCTGCCCGCGTTTCAATGCCCAACGCTTAGGCTCAATCTTAACACCGTTAAGGTTAAGTATCAGACGGTCCTGACCCTCATATGCGGTTTTGCCGTTCTGATCCTCAACACGGTCTGCCTCGGGTCCCAGGATGCCGCCGTAGTAGGCCGCATTGTAATCATCGGTAGCCTCAATGAAGGCATTGTTGCAGCCACCTACAATCTTTTCATATGCCACAACTGATGCACTCATATCCATGACATTGGTGCCGGGATATGTCATACTGCCTCGGTTACCGCCGCAGTAGAATGAACCTATAAAACTGGTAAAGGGCTCGTAGTCAAGACGGTCACCTTTTTCCTGACTGTCAAAAGTGATAGCAGGAATAAGGTTCATGGCAGCGCCCTCCATGTATTGCGCAAACTGCTTCTGGTCCTTGAGGTCTATGCTGCTGAATGTGGTGTTGTCATAAACGGTGCTCCTAAAGGTCTTAAGTACGCCCTCGTTTTGGATGAGCTCATCATTGCTGTTATCATACAGCTTATCATTGTACTTAACCATGTTCTCACCGTTATTGCCCATGAACACGTTGTCGGCAATGACGTATGAACCCATCTTGAGCTCAACCCTGGGGTTGGTCCGGCTTGTCCTGATGGTGGCGCTGTTACCTCCGCAATAAACTGAACCGCTTATAACGGTGGGCTTAGCCTCTGTTCCTAGCAGGTGAATTGATACCTGCTCGGCATCCGGGCGGAACAGGTTGAGTGCTGTTACTGACTTGAGGTCTGTATCAAAGCCGGGATCAGTAACGTCAATGCCTGCTGCTTCCAGTACATCATCGGGGTTATAATAGAAATCCGCATATATGGGATTATCCTTGAGGGCAGGATTGTCGGTGTATGGGTATGATCCGTTACCTCCGCCGTAAACATCACCGCGCACCTTGGCGTAGATACCGACTGCGTTACCGCCTGTTACGTGACCGGTAACGTCATTACCGCCATATACGTTGTTTACATCGCCGCCACGTACCAGTACACGTGCTGCCAGACCGGCGGGGAACCTGTAGATGTCATGTCCCTGGGCATCCTTATCGGACAGCTGTATGTCACCGGGATCGGCATCCTGACGGGTGCCGGGCTTGAGAGGATGGACATCGGCCATACGGCAACCGCCATAGAGGTTGTCAATTACTATCCTGGAATCCTCATGGATCTCCAGCAGCAGGCCCTCAACGTTGGTCATATTACCGCGGTTACCGCCGCTATAGACGTTACGTATGGAGCCTTCTTCCAGGTGCCACTGGGGGCGGATGTTCATCTCGGCCAGGTTGTTGCCGCCAAAGAGTCGGCCTATCTGGAATTGGCCGCTGCTGGGCTGTGAATAACCTGATACGCCCATTGATGAGAATCGGGATGGAGTGAGCAGCTCATTGTTATCCTTGTCAAGGATGTGGTTGACTACATTGCTGTTGTTGTCAACGCATATGATGGTCTGTTCATTGATGGTGGCCTTGTTGCCGCCGCCATATGCATATACTATTGAGCCTCCGTGAAGGTCAATGTATGTCTTGCCCAGGTCAGGGGCGTTGTAACCGTTGTCGCTGGCATTTGTTGTAGTCTTGCGGGTTATCTCTGTTCCGCTTGTGGTTTTTACAACATATGTGTATTGAGTAACGCCTTGTACGGTTTCCTGTATGGTGTCATATACGTAATCGCCGTTGCCGCCTCCAAACAGCTGGCCAATGTAAATCTGCTTGATGTCATCGGTGGTGCCGGCCTTCTTTCCGTTTGAAATATGGACAAAGGCATCCCATGTGGCATCAACACCGTCATTTGTGGCATCCGTAAGCTCCTGCGGAATGGCCGATGCCGCTTTTGTCTTGTCAGTGCCTATGTGACCGGATATGTCGTTACCGCCGTAAACGCGGTTTATGATGGCATAATCGGCTGTACCCTCAGTATTACCGTCAATGTGCACAAACGCGTTGCCCTGGATATCGGCCATACGTGCGCCCGCAAAGACGCCGTCAATATCACCTGATACAACCTGAACTGCCGTGTTGCCGTTTACGTTGGCCATATCACCTCCGCCATATACATTACCGCCTATGACAATCTGCGCATGCGCGTAAGCAAGCGGGCATAGTGCCGATAAAAGCAACAGTCCCCACGGCTTTAGGCCGGAGGGTAATGACTTGAGTATATGGCTATATATGTTCATGCTGTCCTTTCTATTGTATTTGCAGGTCTATCTTGCCGTCATCATCTGTAAGCTGATACAGATATGTGGGCTTGACCAATACCTTTATCTTGAAATGATCACCCGGCCTTGGCGTCTGGTCAATGTAATCTTCGCGGTAGAAGCTGTCCAGAGCAAAATTGTTCTCTGCCGTCTGGTTGACCCTGACAGGGCGGCCCTCCTTGTCATAGACGTCATACACAACCTTGAGTTTGGCATCCGGGCAGTGCAACGTGTATTGCCCCTGGTTGTCCTTGGGCAGTATAGACTGCGGCAGGAAACAGAACCATGCAAACTCCTGATAAACCTCATTGCCTACCGGACCTGTGGGCGGAACCAGTGTCACGTAATCGGCATCACGGTCCAGTATGTCACGTGCGGTGGTACCCCTAATCAGGTCTATCTCCAGATCCTGGTTTGCGCTCTGACCAAATGCGGCGTTGTCGGCAAGCACAAGCCGGGAGTTGGCAAAAGAGTAGGAGTGACTGCCTGTGAGCGTGCGATTGCTCTTGTCAATAACTATCTTGGCGCTCTTAAGGCGGATGGTGCGTATGGTATTGTACTTGGCATCAACGCCAAAGTATATGGTTGCCTTTGAGTAGAGATGATCCATGGCCATCCATACCTTGTAGAGGTTAAGATGGTCATCGGCCTGTGACAGGAACACCTTTCCAATGCTGTGTGTGCCTTTGGTAAGGGTGGGGGTAACCAGAGTTGTGGTGACAGGGGGCGCTCCCGGGGTTACAACCTCTTTTTCAACGCCGTTGTCCACATAGATGTGCTTACCTGCTGCTGCTATGCTTACCAGGGGGTCGGTGTCAGTAATTACGTCAAGGTTGTTGAACGTAAGGGCTACGTTATCCGTGCTGAATGTGGTGTTGTCATTGGGATCTGTAAGGCCCCAGTTGAAATCCTGGTTTGATGCGCCGGGCATTGTGGCGGGCGTAAAGGCGTAGAGATTATAGTCCAGGCCGCTTGTGGCTAAAACTGATGAGTGCCAGCTGTAACTGCTGTAACGGAATGAACCGGCCTTGCGGTTATCGTCAAACTGGGCGGCAGCCTGGGTGGGAACGGCGTAGGCGCGGATGGTTATGCCGTCTCCAAGTCCGTTAAGGGATTCATCACTCTCATAGGTTGTGCCGGGAGTGGTCCCTATTACCGATACTGTGGCGCGGGTGCTGATAACTGTCTGAACACCATTGACAAAGGCGGGCTGCAGTGTGGCGGTTGTTTCCGTGCGGTCCATACTGTCGCTGCATGATGTCATTGCCATCATGATCAGTATAGTCCACAACCATATGTTAGTCCTTAACCTCGTCATCACTGCAAATTTAGTTAATAAAATCTAATTATCCAAATTTAAATACTACGTATTTACCAATTGTACACCTCTCGTATGGCTTTTTGCTCTGTCCAGTTCTGGACATCTATTGATGCAACCACCAGACCGCCGCTTGACGTGTCAAACATGAGCGTTACAGTATATGTCTTGCCGGCCAGTGTCTTATACTGGTCGCGGTCTGCTCCCAGTGTTATCTGGGCCGGTCCGGACTCACTGTCATTGTCGGCACCCACCTTGCGCGTCACGGTGAGCACAAGATCCTGCCATTTATGCGGTATGAACAGCCAGCTGCCTATCACTACGGGCGCTGCCGGAGTGTCATCCAGTTCATTGTCATAGGGAATGCTTATGCCTGTGCTGTAGTCAAAGAACTTGTACTCATCAACCATATCTGCTATGTTGACGCCCTGTCCGTCATCGGCAATGGTTACCTGGCGGGCCTTGGCGTCATTATACCGCTGCTTGAAATCAGTTGTTCCTGCGCCGAGCACCTGGTCGTCGGCTCCGGATTTGTGCAGTGTGAATCCCTTTACAATCACTCCTCCGTTTGATTCCTTGTCAATGCCAATGTAATAGGCCTTGATGATGAGCTGTGAGAGCAAGTGGCTGAATGAGAATGACACTGTTCCAGTGTTGAAATCATCAGCGTATTTACCGCGGCGGTTAGCCGTCATGTAGTCACACACATCATCCTGGAGGTTGTTCCCAATGCTTACTGTCTGCCAGTTGGGTATGTTGTGCAGGGTAAGCTCCTTGTTGTCATAGTTGGCGGTAAGTTCCTGCTTGGTGGGTGATGTGGCATAGGGTTTGGTGGCGTCATTGGCATCAGGCTCAGATGGCAGGTATGGCCAGTACGCAAGGAACTGGTAGCTTGCTGCGGGGTTGCGGTCCCAGTAACGTGTGGGCTGATATGTCCATCCTGTGTTGTCAGGGAACGCTGCCAAATCAGGCTTGCTGTTGACGTTAAGCGATATATTGGGATATACGCGCATGTTGTCAAACAGTTTTGTGGCTGTCTGGTTTACGGTCTTGAATCCGTGAACGCCAAATCCGCCCGTTCTCAGACCGTTCTCATCATAGCTGTCACGCATCATCTGCTTTATCCTGACGGCATTGTCCTGATTGTCAATCATGGCTTTGGTGCCGGTCTGTGATACGCTCATGGAAATGGCCGGATCATCATCGTGATGCTTGCAGCATGAGTTAAGCGGGGCAGCCATCATGACAGTGATGACGGCTGCAGCCCAAATGTTGCTGAGTATTTTTATTTTTGTAAAAATAATTCTCATCTGTTGATATTGTAGTCCACAGAGTATTTCTGCTCCCATTCAGATACGGTTGCGGTGAACTCAATGGTCAGGTCCTCTATTTCACGGGCGGGTATTATGACTCCGTTGGAGGGATCTTTCTGGAGCTGGGTCCATTTGTCATTATCGTCAATAATGTCGTCGCCGTTGTCATCATTGTGAACCAGGATTACATCCTTGCCTGTGGGGTTGCCGGGGTTACCGTCAGTGGGATCACAATCGGGGTCGCCGCCGGGAACCTGCTGGGTGGTGTTGTCTCCATCCACATTGTCTATCTGGCCGTCACCGTCGCGGTCAATACCGGCTTCCAGAAGGCCGTCACCGTCAATATCCTCCCATGCTATGTCATATTCCTTCCATGTGTCAGGAATGTTGTCACCGTTAGTGTCTTCAAAGACATAGATGGTGTTGGGCTCATCGGGGTTGTAGCGCATGGTGCCGCCGGTGGGGGTGTCATCGGCCTTGGTTATGGTGTCACCTGTGGCGGGGTCAATCTGCAAGCTTCCGTCACCGTCGGCATCCCATGTACGGGTGGTTTTCTGGGGGTTGAATGCCAGCATGTAGTTGTAGCGGTAATTGGGCTCCCAACTGGATATTATCTGTGTGGTTGAACCGTTACGGCCGGTTATGCCTGCCAGGCGGATATTGTTCTTGGTGTAGGTTGCAGTTGAGTTGTCTTTGTAAATAATTCTGAATGATGCGTCAATGGCTGCGTCAACGGGAATGGCATCGATGCTGTACAGAGTCTGCGGTATCATGAGATAATCCTGATAGGCGGGCTGGGCATCAAAGGTGATTTCCTTGTCAGTTATGGCCGGAATGTTCATTATACCGTTTAGACCGGACCATGTACCCTGGGCGCAATCCTGATTCCATGCGGTCTGGGTATATGTACCTGTTGACTTGATGTTCTTGAGCTGCATGCTGGTAAGCATCACCTTGCTTATACCGGCGGTGTCAAGACCCTGTCCCACCTTTATATATATACTAACGTTACTGAGTATATGGTGGAATATCATATCAACCGTGTTGTGCGGCAAAATCCTGCGGCGCTCTGAAATGAGCAGGTCAGTCTGCTGCGCGGGCGCATCGGGAGTGGTATAGTTGGCAATGGTTACATAGCGGTTGGTGTCATTGCTTACGGTGTAAATGCTCTTGGAGTAGGGGAACACACCGTAGAACACGTACTTGGAGCCGTCATTCCACAACTTCTTGTTGTCATAGGTCCATGTGGTACCGCTTACGTATCTTACCGGCTGGTTGATGAAAATGTGGTCAACCTGGGTTCCGGTTTTCTGTACACCCCATACTGCCATGGTGTCGCCGGCCACAAAACTGTTGTCGCCGCTGGGCTTTGATGCGCGTGTCATGCGGCTCACGTAGTTGCTGAACTCGATTGTTGAATTACGTACGTAATCCGGATCAATCTGTGTGTAGATGCTGTTATCTGAGCATGAAACCATAAGTGTCACGCCTAAAAACAGGCTTGCTTTGATAATCTTTTTCATTCTATGTCTTTACCTTATATATATACTGTTGTAATATTCTCTGTTGTCCCAAACTGATACACCTCCGTTAAACGTGATAGGCTCAACACCGGATCCTATCACGGCCGTAAGTATGTAGTTACAGCCTGTTTCAAATGTGCTGAACGTCTCATTGAGACGGAACAGATGGCTGTAACGGTATGTTGTACCGCCCGTATGGGTAATGCTGTACCATATACGTACGGTATGATCTGTACCTACCGTTTGCGGTATCATGAGCGATTCCAGTACGTAGAGTGCGGAATCCGGTATGCTAACATTGCGTGCGCTGTTAACGGTGTATCGCGGCAGGGTGTCAACCTGCACCCATTCAGCGTTTGGCGTGGCAGGGGGCACAATGCTCTGCGTAAAGTTGCCCTGGGCTATCAGTCCCTCAATCTTTAAGCTGTCAACAATGAGCGTAGCATCCTGCTCCAGCGGGAATGTACTGCTGCGGCATACCCTGACGCATAGTTTGGACAGAATGTGTTGCATATTGAACGTAACCTCCTGGTGTGTCATTCCATCCATGGACTGACCAGTGCGGTCAATCATCCAGTCCGTGTCATCAACCAGGTTAAAGTTGGCCGGAGGCTCCGGCGTGCCTGTACTGATGGTGTTGCTGCCCTGCAGGGTAATACCATTTATGCTTATGGCATGCGTAACATCATCAATAGCTGCGGTAACTCCAGGCTTGCTGCCGCAGTGTGGAGCGTAAGCGTAGAAACGGTATGAACTGTGCAACTCCCAGTACTTGACGGGAGTGTAAGTCCACATCCCCAGAGAGGGGCTGAATGTCACTTCCTGATTCAGGAACAGACATTCAGAACCCACATCGGGAGTGTTTTGCCATCCCCAGACACCCATAGTGCTGCTATGGTCGCTGAGTAGAGATGTGGCTTTTGTGGTAACAGGCTTGTCTATCAGTCCGTTTTCAAAGACAATAACCATCCGGCGGCTATCAGTCTGAGCATTATGCAAAGATCTGAAAGTCTCATCATACGCGCATCCTGTCAGGATTGCTCCCGCCAGAACAAGCATCAATGTATGTCTGAACAATCTGTTCATCCTTCCGGTTTAAGTCTCCTTATTATAATACAACCACATTACCGCCAAATTCCCTTGACGGCTCTCCTTTTATAAATACCATTGGTCTAAAACTTACTTCTAGCACTCACGCTCTCTTTCTATTTGTGACCATCAGGGCGGTCAAGCCCTGATGGCCTATCTAAAGAAAAGAGTTAGCTGATGATTGGTTAGAACTCAAAAGCACCTGTGTTTTCAGCCCAAGGAGTAACACTTGTGGTAAAGTAGATGGGTTCAGGACCTACAGTAATAGTAAGTGTATACTCATTTCCTCCTAATATCTTTACTGATGTGTTATTTGCATCATTGTCGAACAAGTTTGCTAAGCCCCAGTGTCCGGTGTATTCCTCAGAACCAATGGTGTACTTAACATAAATGCACGGTGCTGCAAATTCTGCAAGCTGGCTTGCAGGAGTTGTCTTGGCGATCGTTTGAGGAATCATAAGACGCTCCATGATGAAGTAACCGCTGTAATTGGTAAAGGATGTAGCATCTCCATCAATATCTCCATTTACTTGGTAACCTGTAGTTGCGCCGCCAACACCTTGCGCGATGTATGCTATTTCAGTTGTAGGTGTTGCCCATCCTGACAGGTAACCATTATTGGGAGAAGCAACATCTTCAGCACTTGTGTAGTAGCTGGTGCCATTAATGTTCTTTATGCTAACCTCATTTACTGTAACGGTCTGAGTGGTTGTTACGTTTGGATTCATCTGAATATTGATGTTGAATTTTGCTAACTCGTGAGTGAATACAAGCTGCACAGGACTAGCGTTGGTTGCACCGCTTGTTGCATCAGCAGCTGTCATATAATCATAATCAAATCCTTTGTAAGCAAGCTCTTCAGCAGGTGTGGCCATGAGGTTCTTGTTGTCAACTGTTATTTTTCCTTTTGCGCCTTCTCCACTTCCGTTGTCGCCAATTTTAATTACACCGTCAGGAGTGCAGACAACCTTAGCGCTTGCGGTAATAGGGGCATATGCACAGAACTGATAGTTTGTTGCGAATTTATCCCAGTATTTGATACCTTGGTAATACCATCCAGCATCCCATGCAGAAGCACTATGTCCATACTGTCCCCATTCATCTCCAGGAAGAGAGGCGGTATAAATTTCCTCGCCGTTCGTATTTGTTGCAAAATATTCGTTAGTTTGATTGACAAATACTTCACTCCAGTTACTGTTGTCATAACTCTTCCATCCGTATACATTGAAAGTTTTATAGAAGAAGTTTAAGGTGTTATGATTATCTGCCTTGGTAGCCTTGTTAGAATAAGCGGCAAATGTGAAGGGGATGTTTTCATTGTTGGAAACATCATTCTTAAGACTTTCGGTCTGCGAGCAACCTACTAAAGCTATCGCTGCGGTTGCTAAGATGAATAAATACTTTTTCATATTCAATAGTTCTTTTTTTTGTTTTCAATAGTTGTTTACTTAACCTCTATCTCTTGGGCGGTTTGTGAGGTCCAACCCGTAACAGATTCAACTGTGAAATATATCTGGTTAAGACCAACCTTGATTGTGAGAGTATAAGAGTTGTTCTGAAGGAGTGATGCAAGTTTGCTTGAAAGATCTACATCTTCTACAACCACGTTTTCAACAATATTGTCAACATAAGTTATAGTGTAATTAATGTTTAATAAGTATTTGTTAGTTCCTTCGCCTGTCGGAGTATTGGGTGCTACATAGTAATTGAAGGATTGGTTTTGTGCAGTCGGGGCTGTTACGGTTTCACCAGAGATTGAACCATTCTTTAAAATAGTGAGGGCAGATGTAGATGTTCCGCCAGTTCCAATAACATTAAGTGATGATGTGTAACTACTTGGTGTATAGGCACCAGCAGGAGCCGTAGGTGATGTTTGTGTAAATGAAGCCTTTGTCGAAGCTGATGTTGGCATGTTCTCAATAGAAAGACTATTAACGGTTAAAGTCTTTACGCCAGAATAGGCTTGTGAAGCTTGAAGATTAATCTGGAGTTTTGATAACATGTGTCCGAAGGTAAAACCAACGGTTTGTCCTTTTAGATCATAATCCTTGCCGCTTTGGTTTGTGGTGTTGAGTTTCTGATCATACTCGTATGATGCCATCAGATAGTCGGTTACGCTGGTTGTGTTTGTTCCACTGTAAACGAGAGCCTCGCCTGTTTCTGAGTTATTGGCACTTATATCCTGAATGGATGCTATATTGGCAATGGTTATATTACCAGTTGAGCGATTAAGTGTTGCGTTAGTATTATCGTATGGGGCGTATGCAAAGAAGATATATTCCATGTTTTTGTCCCAATATTTTGGTACGGCGTACTTGAAGCCTTGACTAGGTTCGCTAGCGCTTTCATACCAAACCTGAACGTTGTTAAAAACTGTAGCGAAGTTTGTTGTGCTTGAAATGTCTACGGTTGCGGCGGGCGTGCCACTTGCTGCAACGATGTTTGCAGGTGTGCCTTTATATCCCCAAACTCCAAATCCTCCGTGAGCTTTTGTGAAGTTTGTTGGTCCAGAGATTTCACCAGTAGCAGTTGCTCTGGTTGCCTTTTCGTGGAAGGTTTCAAAACCAATCAGAACAGTTTCGTTGTCGTCCACCTCCTTGAAGGTGTCATTGCTTGAGCAGGCTGCCAGAATTGTGGTTGCTGCTGCGATCATCAAATAACTCTTTTTCATAATTCTCTTTTCTTTAAATGTTTATAAATTGATTTGTTTGTCTGTTTTGTGTGGCTTCAAATCAGTTGTTCTGAGCGGCAATGATGTCGGCTGTGGCGGTCTTGTCGGCCCAAACAGCGGTTGAAGCGTCGAATGTGATTACGTTAGGCTTAACGGTGAGCTTGATTGTGTAGTTGTTGCCCTCCATAAAGTTCTCAAAAACCTTGTCTGTGCCGTCGTCGAATTTGAGCACGTAGTTGTAATTCTGCTCGTTGGTGCCTGATACAATTGTGTAGTCAATTGTCAGCTTCTCAACGTTGGCTTCAATGCTCTGAGGCATTATAAGTGACTCGATAAAGTAGAGGGGCTTGCCGGGCTGATACTGGTCGCCTGTGCCTGTTCCCTTGTTGAGTTCCTTACCGTTCTCGTTAGCCCATGTGAGCTTGTAGGTTGCACCGCTTGCTGATGCTGTCCATCCGCTTGTGGTGGTTACGTTTGTCTCCTCGTAAGTACCCTTGTCATCCAGACCGGTAACCTCGACCTTTCTTATAAGAACCTTGGTGTTGTCCAGAGTGGGATCCTTGGCGATAGAGATGTTCAGCTTGGCCAGAATGTGCTTGAAGATAAGGTTAACCTCCGATGATACTGCACCGTCCTTGGTCTCCTTGCCGGCTGTCATAAGGTCTGTATCCTTGCCGGTTCCGCCAACAAAGCCTATCTTGATCTCAGCCTCGGCGGGAGAGTCGTTTGACTGAAGGTTCTGGCCTATCAGGGTATAACCGGCTGCATTGGCGGTAACATACTCACCGGCGTTGTCGGCTACGTTCTCAGGCTTGTTGTACTTGATGATGCTTGCATCGGGGGCAATGGCTACAAAGTTATATGTGGCCTGCTTGTCCCAGTAGCGGTAGGGGCTGTATGTCCAGTTGTTGGGTGCCATCTGGTTTGCATCATAGGTGATGATGTCGGCAGGAGTGGCGCCTACTGCCTCGCCGCGGAATACAACCTCGTGGGCTGCGTTTACATCATTGTTTGACTTCTTGGTTGCATATACGGCAAATGTACCGTGATACAATTCAAGTGACTCTACGTTTGCCTTGGTGGCATTCTCTGAGTAGGTTGAGAATCCTATTACTACAGGGTTCTCCTGTGCATTGAAACCATTGTTCAATTTCTCACTTTCTGCGCAGGATGCCAGAATTGTGGCAACTGCGGCTAAGAATAGATAATTCTTGCTCATAAGTCCTTTGTTGTTTTTTTATTGTTATTAATTTACAAATTTCAATGTTGTCTCAGTAGTAAGGCTAAAGTCGCCGTTGATGATGACTTGCCCGCTCTCTTGGGTAGCTCGGTCCCTCGGTTGTCCCGTGGTACGGGTACAGATGAAGGTAGCCACTGCTGCAACTGCCAGCGATGCCAGCGCTGTCAAGAACATGTAGTTCCATTTGGCCATCTTAAATTCTGTAAACATACTTCTTTTATTTTGTTATTATTTATTGTTTCTGTTAAAATTTTCTCTCATCCCTGCATTTAAATGATTACCTCTGCATTAACCTCATTGGCCCAGTTCTCAACGCTGGCGTTGAAACCGCCGTTATTTGTGTTGGGTTTCTGGTCCATCACATCCTGAGGTATATCATTTGCATCAAATATTATTGTAATAACACCGCCGGCCGGATTGTCATGCATCTGGTCGGTGATGTTGCGTGTCAGTGTGAATGTGTAGCCGTTGCGGAGCGTCATGCCTATGCCCACATAGTTCTCGTCAATCTCCGGGGCACGCTCGCGTGCCTTGGTGTTGTCAAGCGGGCTCATGCCGGGAAGGCCCCATGTGAGAATACGTGCGGCAAAAATATCTGCGTCATTGTACTGGCGGCCATCGCTGAAGGAGATTGTGTCGTGTCTCTGGATGGGCTTGATGTCATCAGTTGATACTGATACGGTGTTGTCAAATGTTCTGCGTGAGAACAGCTCGACGCCCTGTGCCAGTCCTGTAACGGTAAGTCCCTTGGTTCCGGTTATGCGGTCACCCTTGCCGTCATCATTGTTGAGGATTATAACCTGTATCATGTAGATGAAGGAGTAGGGGCGCAGGGAGGCGCTTATTTTATATACGTATGTAATGTTGCCCTCTTCATCATACTCTTTTGTATAGACTGTGGGGTCCTCATTGATGGTAAGTCCGGTCTCAAGTGTACCAAACAGTTCATCGGGTTGGTTGTGGTCAACGTAAACCTTTGTGGTGTCAGGCATATCGCTGAAACTGTTCTCGGCGCGGGTGCGTACCCATGATGACTGTGTGCTTGTACGGGTTGAAGCAGTGTATGTATAATAATCATCACTCTGATAGTATGACGTGTATTCTGTTCCAAAATTGTAGAACAGCATGTCATAGGTTGAGCCGGCTGTAAGTGATACACGTCCGCCGTTTGCGCCGAATATCTTGAAGAATGAGCTGTAGCGCTTTCCGGTGTTGCTGTCAATGTTGTAAACCGTACCCTTGATGAGCTCGGGCTTGGTGTAGCCCATTACTCCGAACTTGGTTGAGGTCTCGTTCCAGGTGTACTGCCAGTCTGTTTTCCACTCAACGCCCCAAAGCATGCTCAGGTTGATGTCTGTAATCTCTACTGATATCTGGATCTGGTCAACACGCAGGAAAAGTTCCTTGCGCTCACAGGCGGAACTTGTCAACAAAACAATTGCAAGACCCAGGATAACCTGTATCTTTGCAATCAGTCTGTTTATTTTTGTTCCGCTTAACATTTAAATTTGTTCTATTTTGTTTTATCCGATACAAAGGTACGCGTAATATATATGACGATTTTCTAACATATGCAATTTGGATTCTAAAAATCACAAAACGATTTTCAAACAGTGGTTCAAATATCAACAACTCGTGTTCAAATTGTAAATCAATAGATGAAACAACAATTGTCGATTTGACAAAAGGTGCTATTTTGTACAAGATTTGGCTTATTTCTATACTGTAGGGTTGATTTTTGTTGTATTTTTGCACTAAATGATCTTATCATTGTATTGAGGACTTAAAAAAGAGGACTGTTTATGTTTAGTGTATTTGCCTTTCAACTGCCTTTTTCGGTGTGCTTGGTGTGGTTTGTAATTGCAGCTATTAAACCCCGCAAGAATCATTCTGACCGTCTGCTCACTGCTGTCTTTGCTCTGTTGTCCATAACGTTCCTGAGTGGCTCAAACTTTCTTTTTGTGTCTCCGGACTATGAAAGACAGGTCATACTCAATCTGTTCCTGCAGTTTTCATCATTGTCAGTATTTCCGGTTGTATGCTTATATATAAGGTCGCTTTATGATGAGCGTCATGAGGCCCTTTCATCATATCTAATGCTGTTGCCTGCCATACTTGTAACCACTTCAAGTCTTGTCATTACGTTGCAGCTTGGTGTAGAACGCTCCTCGTTGCTTGTGTGTTCGCTGTTTAACCATACCATTCTGTATGATGCGTTGGATGTGATGGAGAAGTCTTATGTGATAATATGTTACAGGATATATTACCCGGTGTTTATTTCTTTGCTTACTCTGTCACTTGTCTATCTGGTGGCGCGTCTGTTTAAGGGCAAGTTCAGGTTTGGCCATATCGGTCATTTCATAAAGGGGCAGAAAGCATCTTTTGTGGCCAATATAATGTGCCTTTTCTTTGTCATTTATTTCATGATGTGGGGCGCGTGTGTTATATTTGAGGAACTGTTCCTTGATATAACATCAGTCTGGTCTGTCAGTTGGGCTTTGCTTTCATCGCTCGTGCTGTTCCTGATAGGTTTTGTATCGGCCGTACCGCCCTTGCCGGGTGGATATGTCACCATGGAGTGTCTGAGACATCCTTTCAGCGCCAACAGGCAGTCACCGGGCGAGTATCTGGCCGGTATTGACTCCGGTCCGGTGGCCGATGTGCCGCGCTCGGGATATGACAAGATTATGGAGTCATTCCGTCAGGCCATGGTTACTGATAAGTGCTATCTGGATCCGGAGATGTCAATTGATGAGATATCGCGCCGTCTGGGAACCAACAGGACTTATGTCTCAAAGCTGGTTAATATCTATTACGGTATGCCGTTCAGGGATTACCTTAACAAGATGCGTATTGACTTTGCCAAGGAACTTATGGCGGCCGAGCCGGATGCGGTGATTGAGTACATATCGGTTAAGAGCGGGTTCCAGAGTTCTACGCAGTTTATTCGCAAGTTCAAGGAGCTGGAGGGTGTTACTCCCACGGTATGGCGCTCCTCACAGTCTAAGAAAGTTTGATTTGTATAAAATAAGATTAACGGGGCACGGGGTTTGCGCGAAATTATTATATTTGCGGAACTATAAGAATTATCGCGATTAACCTAATATGAATACCAAAATCCAGGAACTTACCGACATTATATATAATGAAGGTGTAGCTAAAGGTCAGGCCCAGGCCGATGAGATTCTGGCTGCCGCCCGTGCTGAGGCTGAGAAGATTCTGTCCGATGCCCGCAAGGAGGCTGCTGCAGCGCTGGCTGCCGCTCAGAAACAGAGTGCCGATAACGCCGAGAACGTGCGTAAGGAGCTTAAGCTCTATGCCCGACAGGCTGTTGAGGCATTGAAGAGTGAGATTGCATCGGTGGTTACGGACAAGATTGTGCAGGACTCCGTCAAGGGCTTTACCGCAAATCAGGATGCGTTCAACGAGTTTATTCTTACTCTGGCCAAGGAGTGGGGCAGCAGGCAGAGCATTGAGATAAGTGCCAAGGATGCCGCTCAGTTAACCAAGTACTTTGAGGCCAAGGCCAAGCAGTTGCTTGACGGCAGCGTCAAGATATCGGCTGTGAACGGACAGCAGACTGAGTTTACCATACAGCCCGCTGACGGTTCATACAAGGTGAACTTTGGTACTGAGGAGTTTGAGAACTGGTTCAAGTCAATACTGCGCCCGCAGTTGGCCCAGACTCTTTTCTGAATGGGGCGTTACTACTATCTTATAGCCGGCCTTACTGATATCAGTCTTGATGACAGCAAGGCGCCTGTGGACGTAGAGTCATTGCGTGATGAGCTCTATGAGGCTCTTGATGCGCCTGACCGTAAGGTTATGGATATGCTTGTCCTTGAGGATGAGTGCCGTAATCTTATAGGCTCCCCGCGTATGGAGGAGCTTGTGGCGCAAGTCAAGGCCGAAGAACTGAGCCGTGACGTGCCGCCGTTCCTGTACCGTTTTGTGCAGGAATGGATTGATGACAGCTGGCGTGAGCATGCCGCATTTGCTCAGGACCGTCTGTGGAGTCTCTTTTATGAGTATGCCATGAGTTCAGGTAATGAGTTTGTGCGTAAGTGGTATGAGTTTAATATGGACCTTAACAATGTTCTGGCAGCAATTACCGCCCGCAAGTACAATCTGGATATTCAGAAGGTGATAGTGGGGGCAAATGCCACTGCACAGGCGCTGCGCACAAGCGGTGCCCGTGACTGGGGATTGAGCCAGGAGCTGGAGTGCTTTGATGATGTGATGCGTCTTGTTGACGAGACTGATCTGTCACAACGTGAGCGTAAGATTGACCTTATCCGCTGGAGCTGGCTTGAGGAGAATACTTTCTTTGAGTACTTTACTGTGGAGCGCCTGTTCTCATACATGGTCCGACTGGGTATAGTTGAGCGCTGGAGCACTCTGGACAAGGAGCAGGGCCAGCAACTCTTCCGCCAGCTGATAGGAGACTTGAAGGAGCAGACAGAGGTGCCAGAGGAATTTAAAACTAATTGAAAATTGAGAATTTAGAATTCTTTCAGTCGCTTCGCTTTGTGAAAGCGTCCCTTCGGGCCGAGCGGAGAATTAATACGCACCGGATGGAAATTCTCAATTCTCACTTCTCAATTCAAATTTTAACGAGTTAAAATATTACATATGAGTACAAAAGGTACAGTGCAAGGTGTCATTGCCAACATGGTCACACTGAAAGTGGACGGCCCTGTTGCGCAGAATGAGATCTGCTATATTGAGACCGGAGGCGACAAACTGATGTCAGAGGTCATCAAGGTGGTGGGCGACAACGTCTATGTACAGGTGTTTGAGAGCACCCGCGGCCTTAAGGTTGGTTCACCCGCCGAGTTTACCGGTCACATGCTTGAGGTTACGCTTGGTCCCGGCATGCTGTCACACAACTTTGACGGTCTGCAGAATGACCTGGACAAGATGACGGGCGTGTTCCTTAAGCGCGGTGAATATACCTATCCGCTGGACAATGACCGCTTGTGGAAATTTGAGCCTATCGTAAAGGTGGGTGACAAGGTGCGCTCATCGGACTGGCTGGGTAAGGTTGAGGAGAACTTCCAGCCGCTCAAGATAATGGCTCCGTTCCAGCTTGAGGGCGAATACACAGTAAAGAAGATAGCCGCTGAGGGCGAGTATCGCATAATTGATGAGATTGCGGTGCTTGAGAACGCCAAGGGCGATACCGTAAGCGTCAACATGATCCAAAAGTGGCCCGTTAAGGTGGCTATGACCAACTATCGCGAGAAACCGCGTCCATTCAAGCTGCTGGAGACAGGTGTTCGTTCAATCGATACGCTGAACCCGATAGTTGAGGGCGGTACAGGATTCATCCCCGGCCCGTTCGGTACAGGTAAGACGGTGCTGCAGCATGCTATATCCAAGCAGGCTGAGGCCGATATCGTGGTAATAGCCGCCTGCGGTGAACGTGCCAATGAGGTTGTGGAGATCTTTACCGAGTTCCCGGAACTGGATGACCCGCACACCGGCCGCAAGCTGATGGAGCGTACCATTATCATAGCAAATACGTCAAACATGCCGGTGGCTGCACGTGAGGCATCGGTCTATACGGCAATGGCCATATCGGAGTACTACCGCTCCATGGGTCTGAGAGTTCTTCTTATGGCCGATTCTACGTCACGTTGGGCACAGGCTCTGCGTGAGATGTCAAACCGTATGGAGGAGCTGCCCGGTCCGGATGCGTTCCCGATGGATATTTCATCAATCATTGCAAACTTCTACGGCCGTGCCGGTTACGTATATCTTAACAATGGACAACCGGGCTCAATCACGTTTATAGGCACCGTATCGCCTGCCGGCGGTAACCTTAAGGAGCCTGTGACAGAGAACACCAAGAAGGTGGCCCGCTGCTTCTATGCTCTGGAGCAGGAGCGTGCCGACCGCAAGCGTTATCCGGCCATCAACCCGATTGATTCTTACTCCAAATATCTGGATTATCCGGAGTTTGAAAAATATATTACTGATCGCATTAACGGTGAGTGGACAGGTAAGGTTAATGAGCTCAAGACCCGTCTGCTGCGCGGTAAGGAGATAGCCGAGCAGATTAACATCTTAGGTGATGACGGCGTACCTGTGGATTATCACGTAACGTTCTGGAAATCAGAACTGATTGATTTCATTGTTCTGCAGCAGGATGCCTTTGATGAGGTTGATGCCGTGACCCCGATGGAGCGTCAGGAGACAATTGTGAACCGCGTTATTGACATCTGCCGTTCAGACTTTAAGTTTGACACTTTCCTTGAGGTTATTGACTACTTCAAGAAGGTTATCAACCTGTGCAAGCAGATGAACTACCAGCCGTTTGAGTCAGAGAAGTATTTTGAGTATGAGAAAGAGCTTAACGCTCTCATTGCTGAACGTAAAACCGCATAACACCCTGTAGCTATGACAACAAAGGCATTCCAAAAGATTTATACCAAGATCAGCCAGATAACCAAGGCTACCTGCTCGCTCAAGGCTGAGGGTGTGGGCTACGATGAGCTGGCTATGATAGACGGCCGTCTGGCTCAGGTGGTTAAGATATCGGGCAGTGACGTTACGCTGCAGGTGTTTGAGGGTACCGGCGGTATTCCTACCAACGCCGAGGTGGTGTTCATGGGCAAGGCTCCTTCACTTAAGGTCAGCGACAGCCTGGCAGGCCGATTCTTCAACGCTTACGGTGATCCTATTGACGGCGGTCCTGCCGTTGAGGGTACGGAGGTTGAGATTGGCGGCCCATCAGTGAACCCTGTAAGGCGTAAGCAGCCGTCAGAGCTGATTGCAACAGGTATTGCCGGTATTGACCTTAACAATACATTGGTATCGGGTCAGAAGATTCCGTTTTTTGCTGATCCTGACCAGCCGTTCAACCAGGTTATGGCAACCGTGGCCATGCGTGCCAAGGCCGACAAGATTATCCTGGGCGGTATGGGTATGACCAATGATGACTACCTCTACTTTAAGAACGTGTTCTCAAACGCAGGTGCCATGGACCGTATCATCGGATTCATGAATACTACCGAGGACCCTGCTGTAGAGCGTCTGCTGGTGCCTGATATGGCTCTTACCGCAGCCGAGTACTTTGCTGTCCAGAAGAACGAGAAGGTGCTGGTGCTGCTCTCTGATATGACATCATACGCTGATGCTCTGGCTATTGTGAGCAACCGTATGGACCAGATTCCTTCTAAGGATTCAATGCCTGGTTCACTTTACTCTGATCTTGCCAAGATCTATGAGAAGGCCGTGCAGTTCCCAAGCGGCGGTTCAATTACCATCATTGCTGTGACGACGCTGTCGGGCGGCGATATCACTCACGCTGTGCCTGATAATACGGGATACATCACTGAGGGTCAGCTGTTCCTGCGCCGCGACAGTGATATAGGTAAGGTTATCGTTGACCCGTTCCGCTCGCTTTCACGTCTTAAGCAGCTTGTTAACGGTAAGAAGACACGTGCCGACCATCCGCAGGTGATGAACGCTGCCGTGCGTCTGTATGCTGATGCATCGAACGCCAAGACCAAGGTGGAGAATGGTTTTGACCTTACTGAGTATGATGAGCGTGCTCTGAACTTTGCCAAGGAGTACTCTGACAAGCTCCTGGCTATTGATGTTAACCTTGACACCACTGAGATGCTTGATGTTACCTGGGGCCTCTTTGCCAAGTACTTCAAACCCGATGAGGTCAACATCAAAGCTCAGCTCGTTGAACAATACTGGCCCAAAGAAAATTGAGAATTGAAAATTGAAAATTGAGAATTGCCATGCGGTGCGTATTAATTCTCAACTCTCCGCTCGGCCCGAAGGGACGCTTTCACAAAACGAAGCGACTGAAAGAACTCTCAATTAAAGATTTGATTTATGGGAATAAAGTTCCAATATAACAAGACTTCACTTCAGGTGTTGGAGAAGCAACTGAAAGTGCGTAAGCGTACCCTGCCTATCATCAAGAGCAAGGAGAGTGCGCTGCGTATGGAGGTGAAGAAATGCAAGGATGACCTGATCAGACTGCAAGACGAACTGGAAAAGGGCATAGGCCGATATGAATCCATGTTCGCGCTGTGGAACGAATTCAACCCAGGCCTGGTGCGAGTCAAGGATGTGCACCTGACCGTGCGCAAGATTGCCGGAACCCGTATTCCGATGCTTGATGAGGTTGAATTTGAGGTGGAGCAGTTCAGTCTGTTCAGCAAGCCAAAATGGTATTATGACGGCATCAACATACTGCAGGGTCTGGCACAAGATGCCATTCTTGTGGAGTTTACGCAGGCCAAGCTGCAGTTGCTTGAAAAGGCCCGCAAAAAGACCACCCAGAAGGTGAACCTGTTTGAAAAGGTTCAGATTCCGGGCTATGAGGATGCCATACGTAAGATAAAACGCTTTATGGAGGATGAGGAGAACCTCAGTAAATCAAGCCAGAAGATACTTAAATCTCTGCTTGAGGCCCGTGAAGCGCAAAAAGAAGAGGAGGCTGAGGCATGATTACAAAGATGAAAAAACTCACCTTCCTGATACACAACGGGGAGTATGAAGCATTCCTGGAGCAGCTGCGCTCTCTGGGAGTGGTTCACGTTATCCGGACGCAGCAGGGAACCGTTCAGGATCCCGCACTGCAGGAGGATCTGGCTTTGCTGGCACGTTACAGGAATGCGCTTAATGACCTGACGGATTCATCGGTCAAGGTTGACGCCAACGCTGCATCATACGGAAAGGAGGCCTTTAAGGACTTTGTGTTTGACACGCCTCAAAAGGTTATGGAGCGTTATGACATTATCTGTGCCGAGAAGGTGGTGCAGGAGCAGACCCTGCAGGCTTTGTGCCGTGATCGTGCACAGCTGGAGCCGTGGGGCGATTTCAAGCCTGAGGATATTACCCGTATTGCCGATGCCGGATACAAGATCAGGTTCTACACCTGCCCGCTGCGCGCATTCCGTGATGAATGGGTACAGAGGTACGGCGTGGTGGAGATACTGCGTGACAAGCAGAAGGTAAACTTCATAACGCTGACACATGCTGATGTTACGCCCGATATCGATGCCGAGCAGGTGCATCTGCCGCAGATATCTCTCTCATCGGTTGATGCGGATATAAGTAAGACACAGAAAGTGATAGATGCTTATCCTCTTAAAATGGCCCATCTGTCGGCCGTGGGTAAGCAGGTGCTTGAAAACGCTGTAGCTGAGCTTGAGAGCAGGATTGACTTTAGCCGCGTAAAACTGTCCGGCGAGAAGCTGGCCGATGACCGTCTGCTGCTGCTTGAGGGTTGGGTGCCCGCTGCAAAAGTTGATGAGACTTGCAGCGCGCTGGATATTAAGGGTGTGTTCTATGACGTATCGGACCCCTCACCGGACGATGACATACCTATTCAGCTGAGCAACAACCGTTTTGCCCGTCTGTTTGAGCCGCTTACCCGACTCTATATGCTGCCCACTTACCAGGAACTTGACCTGACGCTGTTCTTTGCACCGTTCTTTATGCTGTTCTTTGGACTCTGTCTGGGTGATACCGGTTACGGACTGCTCATGATTGTGGCTCTGCCCATCTTTACCAAGCTGTTCCAGCTTATCAACCCCAACTTCTCAAAGTGGCTGGTGGTGCTGTTCGGCGCAAGTACGATGCTGTGCGGACTGCTTTCGGGCACGTTCTTTGGGTTCAATATGTATGACCTTGATATTCCGTTCGTCCAGAAGATGAAGGAGATACTCTATACCGATAACTCCACCATGTTCACGGTTTCTCTGTGCATAGGTGTGGTACAGATTCTGTTCGGTATGGGAATCAAGGCCGTGAACCTGAGCATCCAGTGCGGATTCAAGTATGCCCTGAGCACTGTGGGCTGGCTTATACTGCTCATTACGGTGGGCGTATCGGTTCTGGCGGGTATAGATTTCAGCAACCCGGTTGTGATGGGCCTGCTCATCATTGCGGCTGTGATGATATTCCTGCTCAACAGCCCGGGCAAGAACCCGCTTCTGAACATAGGTCTGGGACTTTGGGATACCTATAACATGGCTACCGGCCTGCTGGGCGACGTGCTCTCATACGTGCGTCTGTTTGCTCTGGGCCTGAGCGGCGGTATCCTGGCCAACGTGTTCAACAGCATGGCTGTAGGTATGAAACCCGATAATCCCGTAGCAGGATTCATAGTGATGGTGCTCATATTCGCCATAGGACATGCGCTGAACATATTCATGAATATCCTGGGCGCCATTGTACATCCTATGCGACTTACGTTCGTGGAGTTCTTCAAGAACTCGGGATATACGGGCGGCGGCACGGAATACAAACCGTTTAAGGCAATTGAGAATTGAGAATTGAAAATTGAAAATTAATTAAATATCAAAATTATGTCAAGTTTAGTATTAGCTTTTGTGGGCGTAGCCCTTATGATCGGCCTTGCAGGCATAGGTAGCGCATACGGTGTAACAATTGCCGGTAATGCAGCAGTAGGTGCTCTCAAGAAGGTTGACAAGTTCGGTAACTTTATCGTGCTCACCGCTCTGCCCGGTACACAGGGTCTGTACGGTTTTGCCGGTTACTTCATTTTCGCCAACATGGCTGGTGTTCTTACTCCCGATATCACTCCTCTGCAGGCTGCATCGGTATTTGGCGGCGGTCTGGCACTGGGTATCGTAGGTTTGTTCTCTGCTATCCGTCAGGGTCAGGTTTGCGCTAACGGCATTGCCGGTATCGCTCAGGGTCACGACGTATTCAGTAAGACTCTGATTCTGGCCGTATTCCCCGAGCTTTACGCTATCGTAGCTCTGGCCGGCGTCTTCCTTATGAGCTCCGCCCTTTGATCACGCTTTTGCGGTGCTCTCTCTCTGCCGCCAAAGTGTCCCACATCGAACCCCTCTACAAACTCTGTAGAAGGGTTCGTTGTGTTACACCCCCTCATCTCGGCCCAGTGTCCCACGCCAACCCGCCTCACAGCGTATTCTCAGCCTTCCGTGTGTGGGACACTTTGGCGGGGGAGGCGGGAAGACGTGCGTGGTCGGGGAAACTATCGTACGTATTTGCGGATCTCATTCTCGGGGAGGCGGCAGAGAGTGGCTAGCTGGCGGAATGACAGATAGTATTGTTTTCGGAGTTCTTGCGCCAATTCAAGTCTTTGATTAGTATCCAGCCATCGGGAGTCATGCTTGCGAAATAGCGAGTAACATACGGCGGCGCATATTTTACGGGCCTCAATATCCTCTATCATCATTCCTCTGACCTTTGACATCTTGGCCACGACCGCATCATCTTTCTTCTTGCTGTTAGCCAGAAACACCCTGTAACAGTTGTGGGTCTGATAGATGGATTCAAACAATTCAACATCGACGTAATTATCGGGTAACAGGAAACCGTTGCATACCAACCACTCGCCGGGTACCTTTTTGCGCGAATGAAGCATGGCTTCTTTTTGACGGGCCGAGAGGTTGCTTATGGGGTGGGGGCTTTGAACGCAGCCGTTTTCATCGATATACCATATCGGAAGAACGTTTTCCTGCCTGAAATATAGTGAGCCGCTTCCCCAGATGTAGTCATACGGCATGACTTTCTTGCCGTCTTTTGTGGCCTGGAATATGGTATATACGGCTACATTCTTAAGGTAATCATCGGACTTGACGGGATATAGCTCGTAGTTGAGGATTACGTCATACAAGCTGCCGCGGTTGGCTGCAATGTATCTGAGCGTGGATATCAGATATGCGTTCTTGAAATTGACACAATCATGCTCGGTGCCGTAGAGTAAGACATGAGGATGCGTGTCTTCAATAGAGAATGATACTACCCGGGCCGATGAGTTGGCAGCGCAGACGCCCATTCTGTTGAATGCGGCATAGAAGTCTTTCTGTGATGTGATGAAATTGCGCGAATCATCGCCGTTGGCAAACATGTGGTAAAAGGAACGGTTGTTGTTTTCCATATAATACTGTTTTAGTTATTAGGTATTCCGTTGTTTTTCACGGGTATCGGTTATCGGCCCATATGATGCAAAGATGGGTGGTCGAGTTTGTTCTTGCAAGTTTTTTGCGTAACACTTTTTGCTGTTCGCCAAAGTGTTACGCACGAACATGGGTGAGAATACGTTATATCGCGGGTTGGTGTGGGACACTGGGCCGAGATGAGGGGATGTAACACAGTGAACCTTGTAAGGAGCGTTGTGGGCGGGGGTGTTGTGGGACACTTTGGCGGAAAGAAAAAAAACGTCTTGCGGGAAAACGCGAGACTATTTTTTATAGTAACTTTGCGGTCTAAAATCTGATAAAAAGGATTATATGGGTAGTGCCAAGAGGAAACCGAGTTTTATTTTTTCCGTGAGCTGGGAGGTCTGCAACAAGATTGGCGGGATATACACAGTGCTGTCCACGCAGGCTAAGACGCTCAAGGAGGAGAGTGGCGCGACTCTCATCTACGTAGGCCCTGATATGTGGAAGGGTAAGAACAATCCGCTTTTTATTGAGGACAAATCGCTGTATGACCTGTGGAAGGATTATGCCCGTGATACTGACGGCATTCCGGTTCGCACGGGTTATTGGAACATCCCCGGACGTCCCATTGTGATACTGGTGGATTTCATGGCCAACTTTGCCGTAAAGAATGATATCTACAAGCGTGCCTGGGAGCTGTTTGGAGTGGATTCCATGCATGCTTACGGTGATTATGACGAGGCATCGATGTTCTCATACACGGCGGCAATGGCTGTCAAGAGCTTCTACAACTTCAACATAGGCCCCAATGACACGGTGGTTTACCATGCTCATGAGTGGATGTGCGGTCTGGGCGCACTGTTTTTGAAGTATTATGTTCCGCAGATTTCGACCGTGTTCACAACGCACGCCACCTCCATAGGCCGATCCATATGCGGTAACGGCAAGGCTCTGTATGAGTTCTTTGACGGTTACAACGGTGATCAAATGGCGCGCGAGCTCAACATGGAGGCCAAGCACTCGGTCGAGAAGCAGACGGCACACCGCGTGGATTGCTTTACAACGGTGAGCGATATTACTGCCCGCGAGTGCACGCAGCTGCTTGAACGCACTCCTGATGTGATTACGGTAAACGGTTTTGAGGATGATTTCCTGCCCGCAGCAGGCAAGTTTGAGGCTGTACGTGCCGATGCCCGTAACACCATCCTGGCGGTTGCCAATAAGCTGTTTGGCACCAGTTGGGGCAATGAGACGGTCATTGTGGCCACAGGCGGCCGATATGAATTCCGTAACAAGGGTATTGACCTGTTTCTGGAGTCACTGCGCTCTCTGCGAGACAGCGGCAAGGCTGCCGGTGCGCACATCCTGGCTCTGGTCAATGTTCCCGCATGGGTGATGGAACCCCGTCATGACCTGCAGGAACGTGTGCTGATGCATGATGCGGGGACGGCTCCGCTTGAAACGCCGCTTACCACACACTGGCTTCACAATATGTCCGATGACCGTGTTCTGAGCACGTTGCGCGGCATGGGATTCAACAATGCTCCGCAGGACAATATCAAGGTGCTGTTTGTGCCGTGCTATCTGGACGGTAATGACGGTATCTTTAACAAGACATACTATGACCTGCTTATAGGTCAGGATATGGCGATGTTCCCGTCATACTACGAGCCTTGGGGTTACACTCCCCTTGAGAGTGCGGCGTTCAAGGTGCCTACGGTGACATCGGACCTGGCCGGATTCGGTCTTTGGGTCAATGCGGAGCTGGGACGTGACGGTGAGATTGAGGATGGTGTGAAGGTGGTTCACCGCACTGACAGCAACTGGAACGATGCTGCACAGGATATCAGCAATCAGATACTCAAATGGGTACAGATGGATTTCCGACAGCGCGAGGAGATTCGTCAGAAAGCAGGCAAACTGGCTCAGAAGGCTCTCTGGAAGCACTTTATCAAATACTACCTTGAAGCCTACCAATTTGCAATAGACAAAACTTGGACAAAAATTTACGAGAACAGATAAACACACAAGCATATGAAGATTAAAGCAAGTAATTCAAATCTGCCGGCATGGCGCGATTTTTATGTAAAGTCAAGCGTGCCTGAGGCCTTGCAGAAACTTGACGAGTTGGCACACAACATCTGGTGGGTATGGAATGAGGACGCAAAGGCCTTGTTCAAGGAGATAAACCCCGAAATGTGGACCATGGTACACCATAACCCCATAATGATGCTCCAGAGTCTGGGTTATGACAAGCTGGAGAAACTGGCCGGGGATAAGATTTTCCTGGACAAGATGAATGCCATTTATGACAAATTCCGCAAATATATAGACGTTAAACCTGACAGCAAGCGTCCGTCGGTAGCATACTTCTGCATGGAGTATGGTTTGACACATGTGCTCAAGATATACTCGGGCGGTCTGGGTGTGCTGGCCGGTGACTACATGAAGGAGGCCAGTGACAGTAACGTTGATATGTGCGGTGTTGGTTTCCTGTACCGTCACGGCTACTTTACACAGAGCCTCTCCATGGACGGTCAGCAGATTGCCAACTACGAGCCGCAGGATTTCAACACCCTGCCGCTGGAGCGCGTCTATGACAAGAACGGACAGCCTCTGACAGTGGCTGTTCCCTATATCAACTATACCGTTTATGCCGCTATCTGGAAGGTAAACGTAGGACGTGTGCCTCTGTACCTGATGGATACTGACATTGACATGAACAGTGACTATGACCGTCCCATCACGTCACAGCTGTACGGCGGTGACTGGGAAAACCGTCTTAAGCAGGAAATTCTGCTGGGTATAGGCGGTATGCTTACCCTTGAGGCTCTGGGTATAAAGAAGGATATTTACCACTGCAATGAGGGTCACGCCGCTCTGTGCAACCTGTACCGTCTGACTCAGTACGTAAAGCAGGGTCTTACGTTCAACCAGGCTATGGAGGTGGTTCGTGCATCGTCTCTCTACACCGTTCATACTCCGGTTCCCGCAGGTCATGACTACTTTGACGAGGGCCTGTTCGGCAAGTACATGGGCGGTTACGCACAGCAGCTGGGCATAAGCTGGGCCGAGCTGATGGATATGGGCCGTACCAATCCGGGTGATCCGGGTGAGAGGTTCTGCATGTCAACATTTGCATGCAACACCTGCCAGGAGGTTAACGGCGTTAGCTGGCTGCACGGCGAGGTGTCCAAGAAGATGTTCTCAGGCATATGGAAGGGTTACTACCCTGAGGAGAGCCACGTGGGCTACGTTACCAACGGCGTTCATATGCCTACTTGGGCGGCCAAAGAGTGGCAGGAACTTTATGCCAAGTATTTTGACAAGAACTTCCTGTCAGACCAGTCTAACGAGAAGATGTGGGAGGATATCTACAAGGTGCCCGATAAGGTGGTATGGGATCTGCATAATGACCTTAAGAAGCAGCTCATTGACTTTATCCGTCAGCAGTTCAAGGACAGCTGGCTCAAGAACCAGGGTGATCCTTCACGCATCATGTCACTGATGGAGAAGATTAATCCAAATGCTCTGACCATAGGTTTTGGCCGCCGATTTGCAACATACAAGCGTGCTCATCTGCTCTTTACGGATCTGGACCGTCTGGCCAAGATCGTGAACAACCCGCAGTATCCGGTACAGTTCTTCTTTACCGGTAAGGCTCATCCGCATGACGGTGCCGGTCAGGGACTTATCAAGCAGATTATCGACATCAGCCGCCGTCCGGAGTTCTTGGGTAAGATAATCTTCCTGGAGAACTATGACATGCATCTGGCACGCCGCCTGGTATCGGGTGTTGATATCTGGCTGAACACTCCCACACGTCCGCTGGAGGCATCGGGCACATCGGGTGAGAAGGCTCTGATGAACGGTGTGGTTAACTTCTCAGTTCTGGACGGATGGTGGTATGAGGGCTATCGTGAGGGTGCAGGCTGGGCTCTGACCGATAAGCGTACCTATCAGACTCAGAGTTATCAGGACCAGCTGGATGCCGCAACCATCTACAGCATCCTGGAGAATGAGATTCTGCCGCTGTACTACAACAAGAATGCCGAGGGCATATCCGAGGGTTGGGTATCAACAATGAAGAACTCAATTGCCCAGATTGCTCCGCACTATACTATGAAGCGTCAGCTGGATGACTACTTCAGCAAGTTCTACTGCAAGATGGCCGAGCGCTCACACGCTCTGCAGGCAAATGATTTTGCCAAGGCCAAGGAGATTGCAGCCTGGAAGGAGACTGTGGCTCAGCGCTGGGATCAGATTGAGGTGGTAAGCTCACACAAGACCGAGTCTGTTCAGCAGGGTCTGTTTGAGACCGGCAAGGCCTATGAAATGGAGTATGTGATTGATGAGAAGGGCCTGGAGGATGCCATAGGCGTTGAGATGGTTGTGGCCGGCTATGATGCTGACGGCAATGAGAAGCTCATGAAGGTGGTTCCGCTGGAGCTGGTTAAGCGTGAGGGTAACCTCTATACTTTCCACGGATGCGTCAAGAACGATTATGCTGGCTCATTCAAGGTGGCATACCGTATGTTCCCCAAGAACGCAGACCTTCCGCACCGTCAGGACTTCTGCTACGTCAAGTGGTTCTATTAAGAACCGGGCGCCAAAGTGTCCCACAACAACCCCGCTCACAAATCGTGTGGCGGGGTTTGTTGTGTTACACACCCTCAAAATGAACAAGTGTCCCACACTAACCCGTTAGAGAAAGAACTCCTGGCGGGGTTGGTGTGGGACACTTTGGCAAAAGAACTGTTCCCTTATGGGAGGATGATGACTTTGCGACCGGGTTGCAGGTAGAGCGTGCCAGCGGCAGGAGCTCCCTGGATCCTGCGCCCATCGGGCAGATACCACTCGTTGCCAGCCGCAGCCTGTGTGGCGGTGCACTCAACAAGGGTGGGGGCATCAGCGGCCGGAATCAGCGTTACGGTAAAGTCAAGGCCTTCATTGCTAAAACAGTCGTCGGATTTAAAGTATATCATCATGACTGGACCGCTACTGTATATGGTACCCAAGTCAACCGGGATGTCCTCATCGTCGCAATATAGTGGCCCGGCCAACAGGGGACTATTATCAGTACTGCCATCATAGATGTTTACATAATCATAATAGTAGCCTTCATCCGGATCAAGTTCTTCAGTAAGCAGTGTACCTGTCAGTTTGAATATGTAGCCTTGGGGTGCAAACATTACAAGGCTTGATTCTGTGTCATCTAAGTAGTTCTTGTCTTTTCCTTGACTGTCATATACTTTGAATGATAGGATGTTAGTGTTGGTGAGTCTGATGGTGTCAGATACGGCGGTAATATTATTGAAGGGCATGTTGACGTATAATGGTGTATCGTTGGAAATGAAACGTGCCTTGACTGTAACCGCGGTATCAGACATGGGGAAAGTAGCGATGTCGTTGTACCAGGTGCCTCCGGATACTTTAATGCTGTTGCCGTCCTTGTCAATTACTGACAGACTGTCAATGTGATAACCGGGATCTGGCTTTACCCTTAAAGTGATGTTATCCGTTAAGCGTGCACTCTTGATATCTGATTCAATCTTTCCGCCATGGCTGTCCTCTATGAGTATATCCTGAAGGGGAAGATTATTCACATTAACAAGTGATACCGTAAAGTCAAGACCTTTATTGACACCGCTGCCGTCAGCCTTAAAGCAGATCATCATTTCAGGGCCGGAGCTGTATATGGCGCCAAGATTAACCGGGATATCCTCATCGATGCAGGACAATGGGCCTGCCAAAAGTGGGCTCTTATCAGTGCTGCCATCATAGATGTTCACATAATCATAATAGTCGCCATCATCCGGATCAATTTCTTCAGTAAGCAGTGTACCTGTCAGTTTGAAGATATAGCCGTCAGGAGCATGCATGACAAGGCCGGAACGGGAATTTGAGACATATTTATTATCCTTTCCTTGACTGTCATAAACCTTGAACTGTTTAATCCTGGCGTCGGGCAGGGTTAGTGTCAGAGTGTCTTCTTTAGGGAGGTTGATATAGTAGAAACCGTTCTCTCCTTCCTTGACGCTTTCATCAATCTCCATGGGCTGGACATAATCCCTAATGCTGAAGTTGAAAGTGAAACTGCTGGAGTACTGACCCATGCCAGTGAATGTGGCAGTGTAATCTCCCACTTGGATGGCCTCATCTACAATCTGACCTTGACTGTTCCTGATAACACGGGTAAAGCATGTATCGGCCCATATAAGATCATAACTGCTGGTTACTACAAGACAACGGAATTTTGCGGGTAATCCGGTGTAACGATAATACTTGCCGCTGTCAAGGAATTCAAGGGCTGTGCTGACATTCTTGTCATCAGTACTGGGAACGACACCTTCATTACTTACAACCCAGCCGTCACCCAACAACAGTTTAAGGTCATTGCCTGTGGCCGATGTCTGCGTGCCCTGCGTAAGACTGAAATCACTATTATGGTAACAGTTGTTGAGATTAACATTGTTGTTTGCTGCAATGTCTGTATAGAACACGCCGGATTTTAAAGTGTTGCCTTGAAGCGTACCTGTCATTAAACAGTTGTTTATTTGGCTGCTACCGGTGGATATGGCTATGAAACCGCAGACGGCCCTTATATCCGGAGCCTGTAATTTGCCGTCAAAAAGGCAGTTGTTCATCTTTGTCTTTCCCGTAGATGCCGATACAAAACCGCTGTAAACAGTTGTATTTTGAGGCTTTGTGGTATTGGTCGCAATTATGCTGCTACGGCAGGAATTCAAATTCAATTCATCCATTACCACAGCGGCAAAACCTGATATTGCAATTGCCTGTGAGTTGTTGTATGTGCCAGTTACGTTAAGACGGGTAAAAGTGGCTGACTTTATTGCTATGAATGGAGCAATGACATTGTTAGTGTCCGGAATCTCCAGGTTTATGGTGTGGCCGCAACCGTCAATTGTTCCGTTGAAAGGATTGTCAAGTGTTCCGACCGTACATTTGGCGCTGATGTCATTGGTCAGTCTTATGAGATAATAATCATTATAACCAAATTCATTTACTGCCTGGGCCAATGCCTCCCAGTCCTGGTCGCTCTCAATCAGACAGTCTCCATTCGAGTCCATATACAAGCCTGTTACATAAACCGGATAGCTTATGGAACCGTGCAGGCCCTCCTGCTCATTTGCGGTGAGTGTGATGGTGTATTTGCCGCGGTCAGTCATTGCTGGAACCGTTTTGCCAAGGCTGTCAGAGATGGTGACGGAATAGTGCTTGCCTTCTACGGTGTTATGATAGAGATGAATGAATTTATATTCAGGCATTATTGGCTCTGCTGTGTATTCATATACTGTATATGTTTCAAGGAATGTGCTCATACGTATATCATTAACATCGGTAACGGGAACAACCTGATTGCCTTTTAACTGCCATCCATATCCAAGAAGTTCCAAGAGTTCTGTACCTTGGGCATCGGTCTGAATGCCGTTATCTGTCTGCCCGAATTTGGTTCTATAATAACATGAATGCAAATTCAGATCGTTCCAATAATAGCCAAACGTTCCTGAACGATAGTCGTTGCATGACATGGTTCCTGACATAAGACAATTATACAGACTGTTTTCTCCCTTCGCATCATATGCTATAAAGCCTGCGCAGTAATTTGCACCTGGGGAATCTATTGTTCCGTCAAAAAGGCAATTGAACAGCATTGCATCACCTTTTGATTCTGAAATCAGTCCGCCATAGGTTGCATCTCCATCTATACTGCCCTTAATGGTTACGCTGCTTCGGCAGGCAGCCATAAGGATTGAATCGGCAATTCCCACAATACCTGCTGCGTACTCAAGTGTGTTCGCGTTAATAGTACCGGAGACGTTAAGGGAGAATATGGCAGCACATTTGACATAACGGAACGGCGCTATGGTGTCAGTTGTGGCATCAATGCTCAGGCTGATTGTATGGCCGTCACCCAGGAAGGTTCCCTGGAACGCATTGCTTTTATTACCAACCATGGTGGTTATGCTTGATAAATCAGAGGTGAGCTTTATGTACTCACCGTAATAACTCCTGCCGCTGTTTACGCTGTCGGCAAAGGTCTGCCAATCCTGTGCGGAGGCAATGATGAACGGGTCATTCCGGGTTCCTGTTCCGCTGAGTTCATTGGCCCATGCCGGGGCTGCTGTAGAAGCAATCATGAGCATTATGACTGCAGTCCTTCTTAATCTTCTGTAAAACTGTCTCATATTGAATGTTGGTAAAAAATCTGCAATTTCCGCGAGATATTAAGAAATCACCCCTGATCCCAGCATCTCATCATCTGGGGCGTACCAGACGGCAAACTGACCGGGGGTGATGCCCCGCTGGGGCTCGTCAAACAGAATGAAGAGGCCGGTGGGGCGCTGTATGAGCCAGGCGTCCTGAAGGGGCTGACGGTAGCGGATACGCACGCGGTAACGGCGTATCTCACCGTGCTGCATTTCCAGGTCTGGGCGGATCCAGTGGATCTGGCTGCCGGCAATCTTGAGGCAGCTGCGTGACAGGCCGGGGTGCGTGTGGCTCTGGCCGGCATAGACGGTGTTGCTCTCTATGTCTGTCGCTATGACAAACAGTGAATCATCATGCCCGCCCACGTTAAGGCCGTGACGCTGGCCGATGGTAAAGAACTGAGCACCGTCATGGGTACCTATTATCTTGCCCCAGGGATTGGCTTTGTAGCGTGTTTTCTTGACGTGCTTGCGGCCGGAACGGTAGGTCTCGGTTATGAATCTTATTGAGTCATAGCGGTAGGGTGTGGCCAGGCGCTCAAGGGTTTCATCACTGAGCTGTGCAATTCTGGCGGGGTCATAATGGTTGGAGCATAGCGTATCGGTACATTTGTCCTCACTTATGTAGCCCGTTACCATATTGGCCTGCACGCCGTTCTCTGTAATGCCGGACAGGGTCTCCTGCTGGAACCTGTAGTGCGGATTGTCCGTATAGAAATCAGGATAGACCTCCACTATATTGCCCTCCTTGCTTTTGAGCTTCTGCTTGAGGAACTCGGGCAGATCCACCTTGCCTACAAAACAGATTCCCTGCGAGTCTTTTTTTGTGGCCGATGGCAACTGTGCATCGGCAGCAATCTGACGGACCTCTTTCTTGAGCAGGTGGCCGATGGGGAACAATGCTTTTGAAAGCTGCTTCTGATTGAGCTGGCATAGGAAATAGCTCTGGTCCTTGCCGGGGTCTGTGCCCTCAAAGATGCGGTACATGGTGCTGCCGTCATCGGCCTTGAACTCATCCTTGCGGCAGTAGTGCCCCGTGGCGACCATATCGGCCCCCAGACTGAGCGCGGCGTCCAGGAATGCATCGAACTTTATCTCGCGGTTGCACAGTACGTCGGGGTTGGGTGTGCGGCCCTGCTCATACTCTGAGAACATGTAATCGACCACGCGGCGGCGGTACTCATCGCTCAGATCAACAAAATGGAAAGGTATGCCAATCTTCGCCGCCACCATCTGTGCCACCAGACGGTCCTCTTCCCACTCGCAGTCACCGTGCAGCGTGCCCTCGGTATCGTGCCAGTTCTGCATGAACATGGCAAAGACATCATATCCCTGCTGCTTTAGCAACAGAGCCGCTACGCTGGAGTCAACTCCTCCCGACAGACCTACGCATATTTTCATGGCGCAAATTTACATAAAAAAGAGATATTAATTATTTTAGTATATATGCCATAAACGTCTAAAAAATGCTTATCTTTGGCCCCCAATTGGAACGAATTACAACAATTATTAATCACAACATTAGATCATTAATTAATGAAAAAGCTTTCAACAATCGCTCTTATTGCACTTTCAGTTGCAATCAGCGCATGTGGTCAGAAGGACCCGGGCTTAAAAGACGCCTACAAGAACTATTTCAAGATTGGTGTTGCTGTTACCCCGCGTAACGTTACTGATTCACTTCAGGCATCAATTATCCTTAAGGAGTTCAACAGCATCACAGCTGAGAACTGCATGAAACCGGGTGAGATTCATCCGCGTCCGGGTGTATGGAACTTTGCTCAGGCTGATGCTATTGCAGATTTCTGCCGTGCCAACGGTATCAAGATGCGTGGTCACTGCCTTGTATGGCACAGCCAGTTCGCTGACTGGATGTTCAACAAATATGATGAGAACGGCAACCAGGTTGTAGAGCGTGATGAGAACGGTGATACAATTTGGGTTGAGCAGACCGCTCGTGGCGGCTTTGGCGGCTTTGGTGGCTTTGGCGGCTTTGGTGGCGGAATGCCTCAGGGTGGCTTTGGCGGTTTTGGCGGCCAGCGTCCTCAGGGTGCTCCTCAGGGTGCTCCCCAGGCAGGTCAGCGCGGTCAGCGTCCTCAGGGTCAGGCTCAGGCTGCTCCTCAGGTAACCAAGGTTCCCAAGTATGCCAAGGCTACAAAGGAGGAGTTCTACGATTCACTCCGCGCTCATATCCAGGTGGTTGTTAACCGTTATAAGGATGTTGTTTACTGCTGGGATGTTGTAAATGAGGCCATGAGCGATGGTAACAACGCTGATGTTCCTTACGAGCAGTCATTCCGTCAGTCAACCGCTTACCGTCTGTGCGGTGACGAGTTCATCCTCAAGGCATTCCAGTTTGCTCATGAGGCTGATCCCAAGGCTGGTCTGTTCTACAATGACTACAGCGCTTGGACTCCTGCCAAGAGAACTTTCATCTACAACATGGTTAAGAAGCTTCAGGCTGAGGGTGCTCCTATCACCGGTATCGGTATGCAGGGTCACTACAACATCTATGATAACCCCACCATCGAGGACTTTGAGAAGGCTATCCAGATGTACCTTGAGCTGGTTGACGATATCCAGATCACTGAGTTTGATGTTCGTATCAACCACGAGGCCGGCGGTCAGCTCCAGTTCAGCCGCGGTGAGGGTCAGGTTCTTACCGACAGTATCGCTCAGCTGCAGATGGCCAAGTATGACGAGCTCTTCAAGGTTCTGCGCAAGTACAAGAAGAACTTCTCATGCGTAACCTTCTGGAACCTTGGTGACCGTGACTCATGGTTGGGTGCCAACAACTTCCCGCTGCTGTTTGACGGTGAGTACCAGCGCAAGCAGGTTTACTACACTGTTCGCGACTTCAAGAAGTAATCTTAAAACTTCCGCAATAAAAAGAGAGGTGACCGCATGGCCACCTCTCTTTTTTATAACCCCAAAGAACACAAATGGACCGCATCCCTGTGTTCTTTTTTTAGACACAGGGATGCGGTCCATTTGTGTTCTTTTGATTACATTTGCCTTGAGATTATGCTTAGTCTGTAAGTAAAAGTATTAAACCTTAATAAACATCAGATGAGAATAAAAAGACTTATTCCAACAGTTTTGCTCGTATCATGCATAATGTATGCAGGACAGGTAAATGCAAGCACAGCCTCAAACAGTACAGTGAGTCATCCTGACCAGATGAAAGAGCCTTTCAGAGCTTTTGGCAACCTCTCATATATGGGTGGAGACTATTATTACACCAAGAACGGCAAATCTGAGAAAATAGGTCAGATAAGCTATGAATATGATGCCCAGGGAAACACTCTTAAGAGGGAATCATGTATGAGGAATGTGGATGGCAGTGTGATAAAGAGTTTGTTTGCGCAGTGGGAGAGCCTTGTTCCGGATGATGCTGTGTTTTATGATGTGCAGATATACAATGGCCGGGATAAGGAAGACTCACAGTTTTACATTGACCCTGTTACGGGGCAGAGAGTATATCTGAGCCAAAAAATAAAAACATATTTTAATGGACGTGAGGCCACTAAATCCGATAGCTATATTGATAATAACGGAAAGATTGTGAGATATAGTGAGGTGGAATCCGAATTTGATTTGCAGGGACGCCCGTTGTACACAATTCATAATGATTTACACTATTCTTACAATGCAGACCGTTATGAAATAGACTCTGTCACACCATCCTGGAAGCTGGAATATGAATACTTTCCTGATGGCATGACAGGCCTTACGCGCTCATCAATCAAGCATGACAGCAATGGTGACGAATACTGGAACTATAACTATAAGGACAAAGAAGGAACAGACAGCAATGGCGCATGGAACTGTGAGCGTATGCGTTTTGATAATATTGATTCAATATGGTATGGTGATTACAAGTATTCCGAACTGACTGAAGACTATAACGGAGGAAGTAGAACTACACGCACTGAATGGAACTGGAATTCCACATTGAATGATTGGGAACTAAGCGAAAAGACAATCAAGGTATATAACTCCCAAGACAATATCCTGTCAAGCGATATGTATTATTACAGTAAAGACCTGCAGGGCTTTTACCTGAACAGGATGGAGGGTTGGGAGTATAAGGATGATACTTTGCAATGCGCTGAATGGTATATTGATTTCAGAAAGCCCGATGCCGCAGTTCAGCCCTCAGAGCAATTGTCGCTGGCTGACTATGGCGGGAAAAAAGAATACGTGCATTATACGTATCAGGAGCTGGGCTTATCAGCTGGTGATATTGAAAATGACACTCTCCCTATCAAGTGTGAAACAGAGTATGAACTTAAAATAGACAACAGTCAATCCCTGAACTGGCAAATAAGGTTCAAGACGGAATTTGAATACGTTCTGATACCGGCCGCTGACGGAAGTGGAAAGTCAGATCTGGCCTTATCTTCTAAAAAAGAATACTATGCTGGAACCGGGAGTGCGTTGAACCTGACGCAAGTAACGACATGGAATTACAATGAGCATGGTGACGAGATATTCAGGGAATATGATACCGGAATGATCAAAAGAAGTTTCATAAAGGATTATTCATACAAAGTTCATTATAACGCCACGGGGGACAGTACAGTTGAAAAGCTCATCATGAAGGATGAAGAGTGGTTCCATGTGCAGAATGCAAGTTCGTTCTGTCAATACAGCAAAGTGTATGGTTACGATGATGATGGCAGAGACACTCTGTATGTGGCTTTCGCCGATTGGGATTCATCAACTAATACTTGGAATAGCGGAACGCGCCAGGAATGGAAATATGATGAGAACGGCAATGACACCCTTGTTGCAGAGTACTCCTGGAATCCCCAAAAAACCGCTTGGGAGGGAAAGAGCAAAACAATAAACTCCTATAATGAATCCGGCACCAAGTGGAAAGCACTCTCTTATTACGGCGCACTGGACGTAAATGGCAGCACCATTTGGATTCCCCGGAAATTAGCAATGTCAGTCATAACGACCGATGCTGATGGCAATGTGACAAGCGGGACTGAAACATGTTCCGATTGGAATGTAGAAACCGGGGCGTGGAAAACGGGCGAAAGGAAAGGAACTGTCTATTCTGCAAATAGACTTACGCTCAGAAAGTATCTTTACACCATAAAAGACGAAGAATGGGTGCCTGAATATGATGAAAGATTCGAGTATAATGCCGCCGGCAAGGTTATAAAGCAGACATCAGCAGACAGCCTTGAATTTATCACTTCATACAATGAATCCGGTGAAATGACACAGAAGTACATCTATAAGACTGTAAACGGTGTAAGGACGCTTGTTGAAAAAGTAACATCCACTATTGTCAATGGCAGGGTATCGGAATACCAGGACAGCGTATTTTCCCGCGTG
>Ga0310696_10000434_pt1 | contig 66777 bp, 60 predicted proteins | sample AusTroGonzalo_MG_4_FD_203885 | JGI IMG/M metagenome (GOLD analysis project Ga0310696, IMG submission 203885) | Bovine rumen microbial communities from tropical cattle in Woodstock, Queensland, Australia - Gonzalo_02 (v2) (version 2) | ecosystem: Host-associated > Mammals > Digestive system >...
GTCGTCAAACATGGGCATTCCAAACTCGCCATCTTGATGATAGTAGCCTCCGAACTTGAAACCGTTGCGTCTTATGCTGTCTATGACAGTTTGGTCTGCTTCGTGCCAAAGGCGGTTGAAATCTTCGTGCGGCATGTCGTTGAAATCATCGCCAAAAGCAGGGTACAACTGCTTCGCCCTGCCTATGACCGAACGGTCAAGGCCGGTTGTCCATTTGACGATTTTCAGTTTCTTTTCGTTACCCATTTCCGCCTCCTTCCCTGAGCAGGGTATACCACACCCAGAAAAGATATATGTATTTTACCATATTTCGAAGTTGCCGTGTGAGGGAAAATCAACATCGGCAAATGACATGTGGCGAGGCATAATTTACACTTATGGCTGAATATGATATAATACGTGGCATGGACTTACGGATACTCAGGTACTTTCTCGCCGTGGCGGACGAGGGGAACATCACCCGCGCCTCCGAGCGTCTGCATGTATCGCAGCCAGCGCTCTCGACGCAGCTCGCCGCATTGGAGGACGAACTTGGCCAAAAGCTGTTTGAGCGCGGCGCTCGCGGAATCGAGCTCACCGAGAAGGGCATCGCCCTCAAACGCCGCGCCGACGACCTTGTCGATCTTGCCGAGCGTATTGAGGCGGAAATCAAGTCAAAGGACCGTGGCGAACTTGTCGGGACGCTCTCCATCGGCGCCGGCGAAACCCCTGCGTTCCGATTTGTTGCCCGTGCCGCAGAGGAACTTCGCCGCGCCAATCCGAGACTCAACTTCTCCGTCTCGTCCGGCAACGGAGAGGACATCCTTGCCCATCTTCGGGAAGGTACGCTCGACCTCGGCGTGCTTGTAGGCCCCGGGCGCTACGAGGGATTTGACTATCTGACGCTGCCCTACACGCACCATTGGGGACTTGCTGTCGAAAAGGATTCGCCACTCGCAGCGAAGAAACGCATATCGCCCCAAGACGCGCGGGGGATTTCGCTCATCTGTTCGCGGCAGGGGATGGTGAAGGAGTTTCTAGCCGGATGGTTCGGCTGCCCGTTCGGGAAGCTGGACGTGGTCGCCACCTACAACCTCATCTACAACGCCGCCGTTTTCGTCGAGGCGGGACTTGGCGCGGCGATTTGCATTGACGGTATGATACCACAGGAGTTTGCCGACCACGTCGTGTTCCGTCCGTTCGCACCCGCGCTCGTCAGCGACGTCTATCTCGCATGGCGCAAGAACGCCGCACTCTCTCCCACTGCAAGCGCCCTTGTCGATGCGGTCCGAGATGGGGTTGATGGCGATTGACTGTGTTTATCACTTCACTACCATCAGCTCGTCCCAGCGGGTGGAGGCACGTTTTGAAAGCTCCGACCGTTCATCTGCTATTAGACGAGGCTTGCGCAATCATTGAGAAATGAGCGAGCCAATGTGCGGTCTTGGAAGTCGGGCAAGATAGGAGGTCACATGGCGTTCCGGTGAAGACGACTTCGCCACCGTCAGAGCCGCCGCCCGGCCCCATATCTATGATCCAGTCCGCCTGCGCGATGAGTTCAAGGCGATGTTCAACAATGACAACTGTGTTGCCGTTATCGACGAGTCGGCGAAAGAGCGCAAGGAGCGCGGCGAGGTCCTTGTTGTGGAGACCCGTCGATGGTTCGTCCATCACATAGACCTGCCCCGTGCGGCCAAGTTCGCTTGCGAGTTTCAGCCGCTGGATTTCGCCACCCGACATCGTGCTGGTGGGCTGTCCAAGCGAAAGATATCCGAGCCCCACGTCGACGAGACTCTTGAGCGGACGGAGAATCCTGTCGCCCTCGAAGAAGTCTAGCGCCTCGTTGACGGTGAGATTGAGCGCGTCCTCGATGTTGCGTCCCCTGTAGGCGTAGCCAAGCGCGACCTTGCTGTAGCGGTGCCCGCCGCATTGTTCGCAGATGACCTCGACGGGTTCGGCAAACGCCATGTCGTAAACAATGCGGCCCGTGCCGCCGCACGCCTCGCACGCGCCCTTGGAATTGAAGCTGAACAGACTCGGCGCAACGCCGTTGGCGGCGGCGAACGCCTTGCGGATTTCGTCCATGACGCCGGTGTAGGTGGCGGGGTTGGAGCGGATGGAGGTGCCGATTGCCTTTTGGCTTATGACGATAGCTCCGGGATGTTGCCTCACGAATTCATGGCAGACGAGCGAACTCTTGCCCGACCCAGCAACGCCCGTCACGGCAGTCAGAACGCCCTTGGGAATCCTGACCGACACGTTCTTGAGGTTGTGCGCCGTCGCGTTCCTGACCTCGAACGCATCAGACCATTTGCGGGGCGAGGGATTGACGGAAATCGTCTCCGCGAGAGCGCGGCCGGTGGGCGTTCCTGCCGCCTTGAGTTCGGCAAGGCTCCCTTGGAACACGATTTCGCCGCCCGCCGTTCCCGCGTTCGGCCCCATCTCGGCGATGTGGTCTGCAAGTTCGATCATCTGGCGGTTGTGTTCCACCACGAATACGCTGTTGTGGCGGTCGCGAAGCCCCGTGAGCAACCGTCCGATCTTCTCCGCGTCGGCGGGATGCAGCCCGGCAGTCGGCTCGTCGAAGATGTAGGTGATGTTCGTGAGGGAACTTGCGAGCGAACGCACCATCTTGATGCGCTGGAGTTCGCCGCCGGAGAGCGTGTCTGTCTTGCGCGAAAGCGAGAGATAGCCGATGCCCACCTCGTCCATGCGCTCCAGATACGCCGAAATCTGCCGCGCGAGCGACACACCCATCGCGTCGGTTACGCCGCGCAGTTCCGCCGCAAGCTCGCGCGCCGTCATTTCGCCGTAATCGACGATGTTCCTGCCGTTGATGCGCGAGGCGAGCGCCTTGGGGTTGAGCCCAGCGCCGCCGCACGTCGGACACGGAGCTTTCTCGACGAGCGACATGATTTCGTCCTGCAGCGACTTCTTGAGCTTCGTGATGTCGCGCTTGAGGTAAAGCCGCTCGAAACGCGGCAAAACGCCCTCGTAGTCCACCTTGTCCACGCGCCCCGTGTTGTTGGAGCGGATTTCGACCTTTACTGGCTTGCCCTCGCCACCGTATTTGAGATACCGCCACTCCGCTTCGGAGAAGTCGCGGAGGGGCTTGTCCGCATCGATAAGCGGATTCGCCTGGTAAAGGTACGTCTGCCAACCGGCGGAAAACTGGCTGAAGCGAATCGCACCTTCGCGGAGAGTCTTGCCGAGGTCAAACAGTCGGTCTTCGACGAGCCGCCACCGCTCGCCAAGACCGGAGCAATCGGGGCACATCCCCATTGGATGGTTGAAGGAATACGCCATCGACCCGCCTGCACTGGGCTTGCCGCAACGCGAGAAGAGAAGCCGCACGAGCGGTGCCGCGTCTATCGCGGTTCCGACCGTGGAACGCGCACTCGTCCCCGCAGAGTGCTGGTCCACGACTATGGACGGCGTGAGGTTTTCGATGCTCTCGACCTTCGGACGCTCGTAATGCGGCATCTTGTTGCGCAGGAACAGCGGATAGTTCGCCTGCCATTGGCGGCTCGACTCCACGGCAATCGTGTCGAACGCGAGAGACGACTTGCCGCTCCCCGACACGCCCGTGAACACGACGAGCCGCCTCTTGGGAATCGTCAGGCTTACGTGCTTCAAGTTGTTCTCGTAAGCATCAGCAATTCGTATATCGTCAGTATCGTTCAACGTCTTGTCTTTTTGATGGTTTCATTGTCTTGCTTATTTGCCGAAAACTGAGACCCCTACGCGGAAAGCTTCTTGACGAGGTCGAGGATCTTGTCGTGGGCCGCGTCCGTCATCTGCTCGCCGATCTTGGCAATGACAGCGCCCGACTCATAGCACCTGACGCGAAGACGAGCTCCCAGACGTGTTGCAATGGCCCTGCAACGCTCCCGCTTCTCAAGCGAAGTGACGGGTTCGCCAACCACCGTCATGACCACCTCCGGGACGCATCGCGCGGCCTCCTCGGCAAAGCGCAGCATGGCCGGATATGCGGCCTCCCCGAAACGCGGTCTGCATACGGCAAGATACTCGGCGGGATCGTCCGTATTGAGCGATATTGAGATGCAGTCAACCTTGCCCGCGAAACGCCGCGCCGTGGGTTCGCCCGCGATAAGATCGGAAAGTCCATTGGTGTTGACGCGGATGCGGATATTCGGATGTGCGGCTTTCATGTGAGCGGCGGCGGCGAGAAGCACATCAAGACGTTCGGTCGGCTCACCGTAGCCGCAGAACACGCACTCGCCGAAGCGTTCCCAGTCGCAGGACTCAAGGGAGACGACGACCTCGTCTAGTGTCGGCTCGCGCTCAAGCCACAACGACGGCGAGACGTACACCGAGTCCGCATTGTTGCGCAAACAGAATGTGCAAGCGCAGGGGCAGCGGTTAGTGAGGTTTACGTATACCGAATCTTTGACTTGATATGTGATTGTCATAACGTTGCCGAACGATGTTTTTTGAGACTTGGTGCCGTTGACAGTGCCTTTTTCGTTCCCCACCTTCTTCGCGCCATCGGCGAAAGCGTCGCTGACGTGTGGTGCTTCGAGATGCGGCTTGAACGCGGCTTCGTCGTGGTAGTTTTCGACAAGCTCTAAAAGAGTATCTGGTTATTGATCTCACTTACCAGGTTCTTTTTACTTTCGACGAAAAATAATCTACGTTTCTACCCTTCCGAACATGCTCTATTTTATTATTTGACGCATGAATGGCTTTCAAGAACTCTTCTTGGACGGACAGGCAGGAATTCTCGGCTTCCCGTCCCGTCCATATGTTAGAAGGAACCGGGCCTCCGAATTTATTCAGATGATCATTATATAATTTCGAATGGTTCGCGTCGTGGACAATTGTCGACGCATACCAGTGTAAATTCGAGTCTGCCGTTGTCCCTACCCGAAAAGTCGGAAGGGGACGGCTTGCCTCCATGCCGCTTGTTTTCCCACATCGAATGACAGAGATATAATTTGTAACCATTTCGTAAATATCCGGCGAGCCTTTTTCAATAAGCGACAAGGCGTTTTTTGTCTTTTCAATAAATTTGCCGTCACCAATGATGATGATTGGTATTTCGAAGTTTATGTTGATGTCCGGAACATTCTCGCAGGCAATGTGGTCGCTTGCGACAAGTAGCTCTGCGATTTCCCTCGCGACTCCGGGGAATTTTGATCTTAGGAAAGGCATTGCCGCATTTGCCGCCGCATTTTTGCCGCCCTTCTGTTTCTTTCCATCCTCGGGGATAAGCGCCCTCCTGAGATTCGCAGCCGCCTCCACGTCGCTCGATTCCGCCAGTTTGTTCAAGATTTTCGAGCAATGTTCTTTTTCCGACGGCCATGTATTGACGAGCGTCTCCAGCCGAACGAGCGCAAGCCCCGGACGTAACTTCATGTTGCTGCGAATTTCATCCTTTATCGCATTGCGGGTGTGTTCCACGGAGTCCAAGATCGCCCGCGCCTCCTCTGCCTTCGGGCCTTTCTTGGACGAAAACGACTTCAGCCGCGCGATCGCCGCCTCTGCGTTTTTCCCGCGAACCAGTTTCGCCGCCTCCTTTTTGAAATGCGTCACCTTCACGTCGCCACACAACGAGCCCGGCGCCGACACCACTGCAAGCGCGTTAGATACGGCGCTTTTCAGCTCGCCCATCTCGGGCTCCGAAAACCCGGATCCTTGGTGAATGACTTCTCCATACGGACTGACAAGGTAGTAGAAAGGCATATCACTGGTCGATGGCTCGTCGACGAGCCTTGCGTTCAAGTAAATGCTGTACGTGAGTTCGTTATTCAGCACAATTTTGATGATCTTTTTACGTGTGTCGTCAGTGCGGTACGACCCAATGACGGCGAATGGCCTATTGCGGAATTCCTTCCAGAGTGCTTCAACGTGCGGAAGGCTTTCGATTGATTGTTCATGGTTGGCGTCCCAGCGACAGACCAGAACTACCTTCCCCTTTAGCTTTTCGGGAGAGAGTGTCGGCCCTGAACGCCAATTGTCTTCCTCAATGCCACACCATTCTACGGCAAAAACCGACATTGCAGTGAACAATGTTGCGACTATGGCAAGTAAGTGTTGCATATGAATATTATTATCCTTCATTATGTCATTTTTCTTGCGGCATTACATGTTCGCGGATCCAGGCGAGGAGTTCGTCGTAGCCCATGGAGCCATCGGCGAGCGACAGGCCGGCGTGAACAATCTCGTCGTCGGTGCATTGTAGCCGAATTCCGTTCACTTCAAGAAACGTCAGCATAACATACATGCCGATTCTCTTGTTTCCGTCGAGGAACGCATGGTTCGAGACAAGCGATGCGCCGATGCGAGCGGCCTTTTCCTCCTTTGTCGGGTAGAGCTCGCGTCCGCCAAAGGTGGCGAAAGCGCCCTCAAGTGCCGATTCGAGAAGCCCCTCGTCGCGAAGTCCCGCGCTGCCGCCTGTTTCTGAGGCGATGTACTGGTGAAGCAGAAGGACCTTGTCCTTGGAGAACTTCGTCATTTCCCCAGCTCCAAAAACGCGGCCTTGTGTCGCTTCATTATGCGCTTTGCGACAACGTCAATTCTCTCGTCCTCGGTGAGGTCGAGATACCCGCCTTCATCAAGGTCGATTAGAATGTATTTGGGGCGGTTGTTCTTGAATATCACGGACTTGCCGTCTCTTTCCGTCTGCCGCGCGACAGCGGAGAAGTTTTGGTTCGCCGCCGTCATCGTGACAATCTTGTCGGTGTCAATATACATTGGAAATATCCTATCTATGTGCCTCGGCGGGTATTATAGGATATTTTAATCCTACTTGTCAACTGCGCATCATTCAAGGAAACCGCCAGGGAGAGGACAAGCTTTTCGTCAAAGAGCCGCCGCCGTCATGCCTCGTAGATCTCAATAGGAAGGTCATCGGGGGCGCGCAGGAAGAAGAACTGCTTTACCTGTGAACTCGTCGACGCGCAGCGGTTCATGCGGAATCCCCGCTTGGTCGAGTTCCGAGACGGCGGAGTCTAAGTCGTCCGTTGCGAATGCAAGATGCCGAAGACCTGTAGCCTCTGGATTTGTCGTCCGAGCCGGAGGGTTCGGGAATGAGAAAAGCTCCACGACGTAGTCATCGCCGAGGGCGAGATCTGTCTTGTACGAGTCCCTCGCCGCCCTATAGTGTTCGGCGATGACGCGTAGTCCGAGCGTCTTAGTGTAGAAATCAAGACTGCGCTGGTAATCGGAGCAGATGATCGCGATGTGATGGACTTTAGACAGCTTCATAATTTTCCTTTTTGTACCTTGCCTTTACCGCACCACCAGCAGCTCGTCCCAGCGAGTCGAGGCGCGTTTTGAGAGTTTGGTTAATGTTGCCATTGTGCAAGTGTTGTCAATACCAATGTCGCCAATTCTCAATTGGGAATTGGATTTGGCAATGGCAACATTTTCACATTGGCAACATTCATTTCTCTCCGCATCTCTGCGTGAGATCTACCTATGCGCGGCTGTATTTGTCCTTCGGCTGTTTGCAACGCGGACAACGCCAGTCGGCCGGAACGTTCAAGGGGTTGGGTGTCAGCCCTCGGTGGGGCGTGCGGAATAGTCGATCGTAACGCCGATGCCGAAGTGGACGTAATAGTCGGGATTCCCAGCGACCGGGATCCAGAAGGTTGTCATGCGCGGAGTGCTCTCCGTCTTTTCCGTATAGAGCCACGTCGTGGTGCCCGCCTTGCGCATCTGCGCCTGACGGCACAAACCGGCTTTCAGGCCAGGACACCCTTGCGCACATACCTGGCCCGGCACGCGTCCAAACGCCGCACCCGCCGGATTGACCGCGACAACGCGATACGTCTTGTGGCAAAGCTGCACGGGCTCGGGGAGTCCATCGTACATGAGGTGGAACGCCTCGCCCAGACTCTTCTCGATCTGTTCTTGTTCCGTCATTGCGACTCCTTTCATTCTAGTTCATGAACATCCCATTCGACTGTCGCATGGGACTCATTGGCAATCTTCCAACGCTGGACATGTCTCCGTTGGACTATTTGTATGGGCCAAGGAACTTATCGCCATTGAAATGAACCATGTGCGTTGGATTGTCGGCCACCCAAGTTTCAGTCTCCCATGCGACATCAGGTGCAAAGCGGGCAAAGGTTCGCTTGTCCGGGAACGCCGAAATGTAAACGTTGTCACCTTTGGCCGAAGCAAACAATTCCGCAAGTTCGATGCGACGCTTGGAATCAACCGGACCGTGCGAAGTTACAGACTCAACAAGCACAAGCCATTTCTTGTCGGAAAGCCACAAAACAACATCTGGCATCTTGCCGTGCTCTTCAACCGAAAGACCGATCTGCTCCGCAAGTTCCTTGTCGAAGAATCCCCACTTTTCCCCCGTGTCGCCTATGTACACAAGCGTTGCACCAGGGAGAAACCTAGGCGCCATTTCTTCGATTATCGCCCTTATAAGCTCGTTGTGCTTTCCGGGGGACAGAGTAACCTGCGAGCCACTACGCACTTTCACCTGCACCATGTCCATCTGCCGCTCTTTCGCATATTGCGCAGCAAGCGTCGAGGCAGTGCTTTTGAACGCAGCCAGATTTTCTGTCCATTTCCGACCGCCGTACGATTTTATTACGGCAATCGCGGCTGGAGAAATCTGATATACCGCCTTGGGGCTATTCGTCGGACGGTCTGGCTTGTCAGGATTGTAAAGAGCGATTCCTGCCTGTACCATCTGGTGCATGCTGAAACGGCGGAACGTCTCTCGCGTATTGGGAGCATAATCTTTGCTGTAATGCTCACGTGCAAAATCCATCATTGGCGTAATACCGACAAGCGGAGATTCAGAATTGCGCCAAGTCTTGTTCGGCGTAACATTGAGCAACGCAAGGAGGCAATAGGCCGTGCGCTCGTTTATTTGCGCACGGGGAAGTCCAAACTGCCCAAGGATATCTATTGCCTCGGCGATCCTTTTCTTGGCCTTGACATCATTTGCCATTTGCCACCTCCATCGCTATCTTGTCAAAGATCTCTTGCGACCATTCACGTTTCGTCTCAAGCATCCGTCCCATATTGGACAACTGCTCGGCTGTTGGATACGGCAGATTACGCAGATCGGTTGCATTAACTTGCGTATGTCCGCTGAAAAGACGGAACTTGCCATCAAGCCATGTTGTGTTCAACCACACGGTCAAGCCATAGGCCATGTGCCTGCCCAAGCCATGCTTGGTCTGCATGAACACATTGAGGTGGTTTTCAAATGCTATCTCTTCATTCGTGAAATCGTCGGGCGTTACGATTGACGCAACAAGGCGGCGCTTTTCCTCCTTTGCCGAAAACCGCTTTACAACCACATAATAGCCTCGCGGCAGAAAAAGCTTTGCGGTTACATCTGTGCGCATTATGGCATTGGGCCGCTTTGATTCAACCGGCCAGCGAACGCGTCCATTCTTGAAATGCACAGGGTAGAGGAGCGGAACCGCGCCATCTTCGTAATTCATACGCAGTTCGTCCTTCACCCTGAAATCCACGACTGCCCCAGTTGACACCTGAATACCGATATCCTTCAACGAAGATAGCATCCTTTCCAAAGCATTGTCTGCCTCGCTTTTTTCGAATGGCGGAATATTGATGTACTTTTCCTGATCCGACGGATTGACTATGGCGGAGAAAGGCACACTCCGTGACTGTATGTCCTTAAACGAACCATCCTTCGAGTAGGTCAGCAGAACATCGCCTTGGGACACATTCTTGCGCACCATTATTATGATGTTTTCCTGTAATACCGATTCATCCTTAAACGCAGTATCTCTGCTGTCGAACAGATGAATTCTCTCAATAGCGCAACGTTCAAGCAGAAATTCGCGAAACGGCTTGTAGTAGACACCGTTGCAAAAACTGCGCGGTACGATTGCAACAATACACCCGCTATCAACGGTAGAGACAATTGCCGCGCCCATGAACGCAGTGTAGAGATTGACGGTTTCAAGGCCAAAAGCCTTTGTAGCTTCGCGTTCGCGGGATGCAGTACGAATCTTCTTGTACGGCGGATTCATTATCACGTGCGTATATCCCGGACTTTCGCCGTTCGACACCGCTGCGGCCGTCGCAGAAAGGAAATCTCCGTTTACTACTTTGACATTGCAGTTTTCTTCATTAAAACAACCAGTTAGGTTATCCCTCAACTGACCAACAATAGCTTGGTCTATTTCGTAAGCATCAACAGAAATCGAATCAACATCCCACTTCTCGGATACAATGCGCTCCGCAAGCGCACAGGAAAGGCTGCCTATCCCCGCGCCAGGATCGAGGACTCGAATGTTTCCCGTTGCTTTCGGAAAGAGCGATGCCATGAAATCAGCAATACTTCCAGGAGTGAAATACTGCCCGAGTTCTTGCTTGATCGCTGGTGGCGTTTCATTGGCATGCGTAATACGTTGGTGTTCTATTTGCTCTCTGAGAGGCCGAACTTCGGTTAGCGCAAGCGCAACAACACACAACATCGTCCGCCCGTTGAGGCGGCTACGCATGGAGGTTCCACTCGCTCGTCTATGTTCTCTCAATCGCATGTTACACATTATTGTATGCGGTGCATATTATACCAAATCCTCGCCCAAAGCGGCGGGGGAATGTTCATTTGTTTGTTTCTTGGCGATTTTGCGATGATATCACGAAATACATCTCAACTTGCGTCGGGGGGCGCCACTTCCTCCGTGGCATTCTTCTATTTCTTGTCGGCAGCTTTAGCCAAGAAATGCCCCATTACGAACATGGCGACGACGGTAGCGACCGACACGCCAACTATGATCAGCATCTTTGTGAGCATGGTTTATCTATCCTTTCTGAAACTATTCTTCTTCTTTTCGCCGAGACGATTTTGAACGGCTGAAGCATTCCCGCAGGAAGCTAAGAAACATCAAGCATGACACTTCGGATGTTTCGTTGGTGGGAACGGCAGTATTGGCCATCAGCGCGGCGGCGGGCGTCGTTATGCCCGGGGGGGGCTCATTCGCCACAGCGAACGTATCGCCTGATGACGAATGGCAGTAGGGTGTTGGCATGAAGTTACGCCACCACTCTTACTCCACCAATGGGTCCCATTGCCACTCCCCTAAATAGCGAACAACGAAATGAAAGCCCGTTGATTGTAGTCAATAATGGAATGGCCGTTTAAGTTTAGATCGTGTTCCCCTATGATGCAATCATTCCCATACCTAGTATACTGGCAATCATAGGCGAGACAAGCGGATGTGGGGCGGCAATGAAGTCATAGAGGAATGGCGAGGCGCTGGAAGAGGCTCGGGGCTTGCTTATCGCGCCTGTGGCTTCCTGTGTAACACGAAATCTTTGATCGGCTTGTAGCCACGTTCCGACATCAGCTTGTCCCAGTTCGCGGGAAGCTCGACTTTGATAGTCGCGCTTCCGCCGCCCTGTCCTGCACCGGGCATGATCTGAATCTTGTTGCGGGCGGCGTCTCCGGTGATCAGGAAGTCGGTCATCCCCGCTTTCATCACTGGAATCGTCATTTGTTCCGCGTCGGGGAAGTCGCGCCACGGCGCGGTGGGCGTGTACTCGGCGCGTTCGGTCCGGCGGATGTAGCCGCTGTATTCGCGGAAGGTATGCGCGCCACCGTCCTTCGCGCTGCCGGGCGAGGCATAGTACTTCGCAAAGACTCGTTCACTGACCGGTCTGCGTGCGAGTTCGACAAGATCATATTCCAACTGATCCACCGACCTGTATTCCTTGGCCAGAATAGAGGCCACGGGTTCCGTCATCAGGATGGTGCGGTGCGTGAACTGGTTTCCGCTGCCGAGCGCGAACTGACAGCGTTCCGTGATGTCCCACGCCATCAGCTCGGCAATTTTCTGTGGATTGACCGTCGAGGGCGTCATGTTGTTTCCCCATGCGAGCACAGACGACAGCGTGATCGTGCTCTCGTCCGCGCCGTAGCCCGCACGGACGTGGTATGGCTCCCATCCCACACGCCGACACGCCTCATCGTCCTCTGCAAGACACCACGGCATCGGGTAGCCGAAAGTCCCCATCCTGTCCTGCTTGATGTAGTAGCCGCAGAGATTCATCATGGCAAGGTTCATGAAGCGGCCGATCGCCATGTTTGCAGCCTCGTTGATCTGGCCTTGTCCGCAATCCACGCCAAGCTGCCTGGCAAGCGGACCGTTCAGCCAGCAGAACGGCATCCACCCCTGCGTGCTGGGAAGCGTACGGTAGAATCTGTTCACGCCCATTCCCTTTGCCATTGCGATGAGGAAGGGCATGTATTCCGGCTTGCATCCGGCCATGACGGCGTTCACGGCGACATGCCAGGCTTTGACCTCACGGTTGGCTGGCGGGGGCACGACGATTGTCTCGTTCCACTGGCGCGAAGAGTATTTCATGTACTCATTCACCTTGTCGAACGTCGGCGGCACGATTGGCAGCCCGTCTGACCAGTTCATCTCCTTGAAGAACGCCTGTACCTCGTCGAATGTGCCGTGGAAGACATCGTCGCGGATGTCGCTTTTTTCGCCTTTCGCACCCTCCGACATTTCCGACGCCGTGATGGGCTTTGTAAGGGCGTCGACAATCTGCGGCCACAGAACCTCGCGTGTGTTGCGGATGAGTTCCGCCTCCGTATGCAGGGAGAAGGCGCCCGGGTACTCTGCGCACCGAAGCACCGAGACACCGTTGTTGCGCGCCGTGTGCCGCGCCTGGTCTACGAAGCCCGGCCCCGCGATGACGACGGACGGAATCCCGACATATTCAGCCGCGATGCATGAACCCGTCTCCTTCGGCGTGCAGAGTCCACAGCCGCCGTTGCCGGAAATGACAGCATCGACTTTCATCTCCTTCAATTTCCGCTGGAACTCGTCCTTGGACGGACGTGTCAGCCCCGGCGATGGATATATCCCGGCGCTGCCGATCTCGTCCTGTAGAATGACTTTCGCGGTTGGATATTTCTCGAGGATTAGCCTCTTGATCTCGGGATGCGTCACCCTTGCCATGAAATTCTGCCCCACGACGGCGATGGTCTTGCCGGCGAGCGTTTTGAGCCGAGGCGCCTGCTCGATGGGCTTGATGGACGAACGTCCGACAGGGGACACGACGGTATAGCCGCTCCCATTCCCCGAAGATTCGGTCCGGCAGCTGTTTCCGTCGCATACGACTCGTTTCGATTGCGCATTCAGGCAAATACACATTCCGATTGAAGCAATGACGATGAGTTTCTTCATGATTTCTCCTTGTTTCTGTCGCTCTGCCCATAAGAACGCAGCGGCGGCTAGAAATCTACAGGGGAAATCCGAAAATCTTACCGGTCTGTTCGTTCGGCAGGTGGGCGGCGGCGTGGACGGCGGGGGAATGTCGCATGACGCTTGCGGGCATAGTTAAGCCGTCTGATGGCCGCTTTGATTGTTTCGTCGTCTGGAAAGCGTTCCTGGAGCGCCTCCGCGATCTTGATCGCGCGGTCAAGTTCGGCGTCCCGTGGATCGGGCTCGTTGATGCGATTGGCTCCCGTGAGCGCGACGGCGAGCGATTCCGCCGCCTTCGCCGCCTCCTGATGTGTTTCGGCAAGGGCCTGTTCGGTTTGCAAGCGTGCACGTTCCGTTTCAGCCAATGCGCGTGTCGTACGCATGTAACCGACCGTAAGGGCGGCGACAAACGCCGCTAGTAGAAGTGCGGCTGCGACGATGCCAAACGCGGCCAGTGGATTGCGCCGTGCAAAGAGGCGGAAACGGCGTAAGAGCGACGGAGGGTTGGCGAAAACCGGTTCACGCGCGAGGAATCGGCGCAAGTCGGCGAGCATCGCATCAACGCTTTCGTAGCGGTGAGACGGATCATCTACCATCGCTTTCGCGCAGATGGCGGCAAAGTCGGGAGGGGAGTGCGGCACGTTGTCCCCAACGCGTCCTCCCAGTTCGCGCAATGTCACGCCTAGCGAGTATTGATCGCTCGCCTCGGAAACTTTGCCGCCGTTTAGCACTTCCGGTGCCATGTAGCGCTTCGTGCCGCTTTTGTCTTTTACACCTTCGGCGGCGAGGCAGGAAAGTCCGAAGTCGCCGAGCTTAACCGTGTCGTTTTCACCGACAAAGATGTTGGAGGGTTTCACGTCGCGGTGGAGTATTCCGCAGCGATGGGCGTAGGCAAGGGCTTCTGCAACGGCAATCCCAAGGCGGGCCACTTCCTCAATTGAGGAGAATGGGTGCCTGTCGGCGCTTTCGCCCTTGAGCAGCTCCATCGCGAACCATGCCGTATCCGCGTCCACGCCAGCAGAGAAAACCTGCACGATGTTTGGATGGTGGAGTTGCGCCACAGTTCGCGCCTCGTCCGGGAATGTGCCATGCGAATGCACGACTTTGACGGCGACATCGCGCTCAAGCGAAATCTGTCGCGCCACATATACCGCGCCCATGCCGCCGCTGCCGAGAAGGGAACCGATGCGGAAGTCGGGAATTTCGGGAGGGACGCATTCCCGCGCATCCGTGGCCACAGAGGACTGCGACATGTCGGATACGCCGAGTTCGTCAAGTTCTGCCGCCAGAAGGCGCAGATCTGCAGTCAGTTCTTCCTGAAGCATGAGACCTCCACGAGTTTCTGCCGCAAGCGTTCCAGTGCCCGGACATAGCGTATAGACGCGGCCTTTTCAGTAAGTCCGAGTACGGCGGCGCATTCTGAGTTGCCCATGCCGTCGAAGTGCCGCATTACGAGAATCGAGCGGTCGCTCTCCGACATCGCGGCGAGTGCGCGGCGGAGGATCGCATGGCGCTCGTCGCGGTCTACGCGGGAAGCGGGCGATGTGATGTCGGCGGGCAGCTCTCCCACGCAGACTTCACCGCCTGAATCGTTGGCGTCGCTTTTGACTTCACCATTCTCCATTCTCAATTCCTTATAGGCGTCGCGCCCCTGCGCCATGAGATTGCGGCGCTCTATGTCGGATATCGTCTGGATAAGCATTGTACGCAGCTTGTAGTAGATGGGCACGTCGTCGTGCGCAGCGAAGTAGTCAAGCCGTTTCACCGCATTGACGTATGTCTCTGACAAGACGTCTTCCATACCCATTCTCTTGAGCAGAATCGGATTGAATCTTTTCTGGGCAAGCGCGGAAAGTCTCTGCCTGTTTTCGGCAAAGGCGGCGGCAAGATTGTCCTGCGTAAAGTCGTCCATGCCGCATATTTTACCATATTCTCATCGCAGAAGTCGTTTACATATGTCTTTTTGTTTGGCCGGCGTCATTACCGTCCACCCCTAAGATCAACTTGGCGTGTACTATGATCTTGACACATTTGTAGATGTTTGGATATCCCTCGTAGGCATCGCTCCGACGAAGTTCGGTGGGCATGACGAAGTAGATGACGCCCTCCAAACATCCGCCACGGGCGTTTCTGATGCCGACGTAGAGACGTTTGACCAGATGCCAAATGCGCAACATGGTCCGACCTAAGATACTTACGTCGGGATGTGTCGGTGCATCCGTTCGGGGTTGAGGTTTGAGCCAACATTCTAAATGTAATGTTATTATAGAAACTAAATTAGAAGTTCCGGCTTTTCTTTATGATTTCCCATGCAGCATTAATTTCTGCCATTCGTTTCGTTGCCAGATCTATCATTTCCTCTGGTAATCCTTGGGATTTGAGAATATCTGGATGATTTCTCTTGGCTTTTTCTCGATATGCGGATTTTATGTCTGTATCAGTATCAGAATCACTGCATCCAAGAATTTCATACGCGTCATCCAAGGACATTCTACCACTACTATTTGTGTGTTGTCCTGTTTGTTTTTGTTCTTTTTGTTTCACACGTTGGTGGTAATAACGTTCATATGAGTACAACCCTAGGATTTCCGAGATTGTCTTAAGAGCAGTCTTTTCACTTTGCTTCAATATTCCATCTGCACACGCAACATTCCACAATATTTCATAAAGAATACTAGTGAGTTCATCGGAAACTGATGAGGCTTTTAATTGCAGCGTTATTGACGAAATGGATTCAGAGGATGTAATAGAATGTTGGAAAATTTCTATACAGAACTTGTGTTGCTGCTCTGAAAGACCTAATCGGCTAAACGCTAACTCAATTGCAGTAGTTTCACTTGAATCCACATGTCCATCTGCGCTTGCAATTTTTGCAGCTAACGTTGATACAAAGTATAGAAACACTCTTCCAGTATCAGGTGAATCCTTTTTTGTGTACGAACCTCGATTTCCTTTTTGTGCATCATTATTGAATGCTGTTTCTTTTTTTTGTTCTGATGTAGAATGATCTCTTTTAGCATCTTTTTTATAGCAGTTTTTATTATCCTCGCCAAATATATATTCTAGCCAAAACCGAAATATGGCAAATGGTAAAACGACTATGGGTACACAGAACATAATACCAACACCAGCAATAATATCGCTCCAATCGTTGATACCAAACAACCTGAGAGCCCATATTTCAGTAATGACGGCTAATACCCCAGAAATAATGTTGAGTACCTTGTTTTGCATGAAGACTATTCCTTAAGAAGTGAAGTCGTCATCCCGAAACTTTTAGCAGAAATAGTTTGGGTTCTAAGATTACCATTGCGAACACGATAAAGTGTTAACGTGTAAGAATGATTATATTCAAACATTAGAATTCTATCTGCTTTGGAATAACTACTGCTAGGGCCAAACAGAAACTCGTCGCCATACCATGTGTCACCAGACACATATCGGATCTCATAAGCCCCAATTGGAACCTTGAGGTGTGCCGTTTGTCCGACAGGTATGAAATAATCCATTGCAACCTGTTGCTTCTTTATATCAAAGAATCTAATCAGAAATGATGCCGACCCGTCAGTATTTACTGTCAGTGGTACATCGCTGGGTGTAGTTTTTGAGGCAAAACTCGCAACATTTCGATAGCCCATATCTGGTTTGCCCGCACTTTCTGCTGCATATTTCAATTCTTCCATGAATATCCGATTCTCCTCGGTACCTGCGATTGGTGGGTACACGCAATAGTATTTTATGAGGTTTACAACCCAATTTTCTATAGTGTCGTAGTCGCCTGTTGCATCAAGATACTTTTGACATGCTTCTAGGGTTTTGGTCGATTTTGCATAGCCCCAATCCTGTTTGCAGCGTTCCCAGTCTACCGTACTGCTATTTTGAGCAGAACCATAAAGTCTCTGCTTATGTTCTGTGTGCTTAGATGAGTCAGCTATTTGTACAGAGTGAAAAGCACCCCATACCGCAAATAACGAATACAAGCACAAAAGCATAAATGCAACGATGCGACCTTTCATGTCTACATTCTCCATTCATTCTTTCTTGCAGGCATTCGCTTGGTTTTGTCAGGAAATCGTCATAGGGTTTTACGCTCTACGGCGAATGGACTAGTGAGATCTACTTGCATTTCTTTCGTTGCGACAATGCGCCTGCCGCTACTGTTTTCGCCGCAGCACTGTAATTGCCGCGAAGAATTGGAATCATAAGTTCCGCATCGAACTTTTCTGCTGACTTTGCCATACTATTTCCTTTCACATGTTGCCCTTGTAGAAATTTACATAGCAAGGATCGGACTTATTCTTTTTCCGTGTCGCTCTGTTGGTCTGCGGCCTGACACGATTTGAGGCCATGAGAAACCTCTCTTCATATCTCGCTAAAGGCCGTTAGAATTGCCTTGGAAGAAATACAAAAAGAGGCGAACGCTTACGCGTTTCCCCTACCAAGTATCGTCTTCCTTGAAATTTCGAACGTTTCTAGCGACGACTGCTTTGTAGCATCACTTAAATCATCTTGTCACTCCACTTTGGTTGGCGGTGGTCACGGGGACGATCGCCCTACCGTTTCGGACGCGACGGAGCGCGTCCCTCCCATTGCGGCGACTACGACGGGGATTGCCCGTCTATAACCGTTTCACTGTTTTATGGCTTTCGTTCCTTTCATTTCGGTTAATCAGTCTTGAAGTTTTGTCATGTTCTCCAGAAAGTTTCCACAGGATACTGCGGAATGATCCTGTCGTGTGTGACGAGGACAAGTTGTTCCTCTTGGGCCTGTGCAACAAGAATCCTGTCGAATGGATCGCGATGGATGTCCGGCAGATTTTTTATGCGCTCAAGATGCGAGGGGAGAATCGGCAGATGGCGAAAACCAGCCTGGCGGCAAAGACTGTCGTATTCGGATATGGTGATGGCGCGGTTCAATCTTCCAAGACTCTGTTTGATTGCGATCTCCCATAGCGAAGCAACCGAGTAGAAGCATTCAGACACATCCATCAGGTCCCGCAACGGCAAGGGGAGTTCCTGCGCAGCATCAATGTACCAAAGTATGGCGTGAGTGTCTAGCAGATAGCGCATCACATATATTCCGCGAAGTCTTCTATGGGTGCGTCGAAATCGGGTGTCATTTCCACTTTACCCTTAAGCGCCCCGTATTGCGATACTCTCTTGAGAACAGGCTCGTCCTCGCCTTGTGAATTTGCGATATGCCAAACAGGGACAAACATTTTGCCGCTTTTAGATAAGGCGACCCAAAGGTAGTTCATCACATCTACCTTCTCAGCCGTTGACATCCTGTCTATTGCTTCCATCACTGCTGGCATAACTATTTTCTCCTCTCTTGAACGCCGCATATTATACACCATTTTTAGCTTACCGTGTTAAAAATGTTGTAGATTTCTTGTCAAGATTGCGTTCTTAAGGATGGACGGTACTGACGCCGACCATAAACAAAAAAGGAATACAGCCATGAACAAGATCATCATCACATTCGCAATCGCGGCGCTCGCTCTTGTGACTTTTGCGCAAGGACGCGGAAGGAGACCCAATCCCGAGGCGAAGCTGCATCGTTTCTCCTCGACCATCGAGAAGGAGCGTCCGCAGCTGAATCAGGAGACTAAAGACCTCATAGCCGCCTACCGCCGTAATCCATCCGACGCGAACCGCGCCGCCCTCCGCAAGCAGGTCGCAAAGAACTATGATGCAGTAGTCGCACGCAAGAAGGCGAAGCTGGAGGAACTGAAACGCACCGCGCGGCATCAGAGCAAGGTCGATGAAATGCAGGTCATCGTCGATGAAATGCTCCGCGACCGCGAACAGCGCATCGAGGCGTCGATGGCGCGTTTTACCGATTCGCGTTTCCGTCCTGGAATGCGCGACAGGACGGACGCCTATCTTCCCGTGCTTGGCGCGAAGGGCCGCAACGTCTCGATCGGGCGTACACCCATCACCGAAGCGGAGTGGGCGAAGTTCACGGGCAGTCCAGTTACTTCTGGAAAAGCGCGGCTGCCTGTCACGAATGTCTCCATAAAGGATGCGGAAGGGTATTGTGCATGGCTTGCGAAGAACGACCCGGCTCACACCTATCGTCTCCCGACCGAGGCGGAATGGGAACTTGCCGCCGGACACATGCCGAAGGATGCTGACTTCAACTGCGGCGAGGGCGATACGATCAAGCCGGTGGATGCCTACGCCAACACAAAGGGGGCGTGCGGAGGCTATGACTTCTGGGGCAATTGCTGGGAGTGGACGGCCACGAAGCGTGGGGACGGTTCATGCGGCGTGAAGGGCGGTGCGTTCGACTCCAAGCGCACCGAGTGCCGCACTGAGGCACGTTCCGAATCGCGCAAGGCCGATACGGGCTACCCCAATGTCACCTTCCGCGTCATCCGCGAAGAACGTTGATATGTTCCCCGATATTCCCGACGGCGATTGGTCCGGTTTTAACGTTTCTTGTTGGGTTGTCACTTTATGAAGTGCATGGGGCGCCAGGGTTCGTCGGCGGAGCGGGGGGTGGCGTCGCCGCGCTTGAGGTTCTTGAGGAGCCATGCCATGTTGCGCCCTAGCGTGCGCATCGTCTGCATTCCCTCGGTGTCTTTTTCGCATTCACCCTCGTCGCGTCCGAAAACGACGTTCCAGTACTGCGACGTTGCGACGGGGCAGTTCAGCATCTCGAAGGGCATGTTCATGCACTGGTACGCCGCCGTCGAGCCGCCGCGACGGAGCGCGTCCCTCCCATTGCGGCGACTACGACGGGGATTGCCCGTCTATGACCGTTTCACTGTCTTATGGTTTTCGTTCCTTTCATTTGCAGTTTCACGATTCACAAATCATAAGTCCTTGCCTGGACTCGCTTTTGGTGGGCGAAATGGGCGTCGTTAGTGATGACCTCGCAGTCGTTGACCAGCGCGGTTGCCGCGATAACGGCATCGGGGAGTTTCAAACCGCCATCAATCCGCATGGCAACAGCCTCTTGCATCAATGCGGAATCTGAGGCCATCAGATCGAATACGGTCAAATCCTCAAGTAGTTCAGAAAAGGCATTTTTCTCGTCCTCGGTCAGGTCGGGATAAGACAGAAACTCAAGTTTGCTTATGACGCTTATCGCGAGGAAATCTGAATCCTCCACCATCTTGATGAGGGAGGAATTGCCGGCGAGAAGCTGGATGACGGCATTGGTGTCGAGGAGATAACGTTTACCATTCATCGCGGATACGCCTCTGGAAAACCACGGGATCCTCTCGCAGTTTCAAACGCCCCGCCACACGTGAGAAGTCGTAACGGCGCGGCCTTGCGCCGGAGACCTCGACAGGATCGGCGGCTTTTTGCGATAGCAGAAAACGAACGAACAGAACGACAGCCTTCTGCTGCGTTTCATCAAGTCTTTCAATCTCTTTTTCTAGCACCGCGTATGGCATTTTCGACCTCACTCTTTGATCGGGACGCAACGCCCCCAAGGGAAACATGACATATTATACACTATTTTAGGCTTGCCGTGTTTAATGTTGTAGATTTTCTTCCACGCTTGCGTTCTTAAGGATGGACGGTACTGACGCCGACCATAAACAAAAAAGGAATACAGCCATGAACAAGATCATCATCACATTCGCAATCGCGGCGCTCGCTCTTGTGACTTTTGCGCTATGACTTCTGGGGCAATTGCTGGGAGTGGACGGCCACGAAGCGTGGGGACGGTTCATGCGGCGTGAAGGGCGGTGCGTTCGACTCCAAGCGCACCGAGTGCCGCACAGAGGCGCGTTCCGAATCGCGCAAGGCCGGTGCGGGCTACCCCAACGTCACTTTCCGCGTCGTTCGAGAAGACCGCTGATGCACCCGTGCATCACTCATTCAGTGTACTATAGGGCGCCATCCATAGTACACCAATCAGAAACAAAGGGGTGTTATCGAATGCCCTTGCCGAGCTTCTTCGCTTCGGCGATGAACTTGGTGCCGTTGACGGTTCCTTTCTCGTACACGCCGTCGGCGCAGACCATGCCCGCCTCCTTGCTACCCTCGTAGCAGTCGAGGAAGCCGCGCAGGGCGGCGAGCGAGCCGTCGAACTTGTCGCGGTTTGTATCCGCCATCGTGAGGATGTAGTAGAACCGCTTGTTCGTGAGATTGGGATAGATGACCACCGTGCGGTCGATGAGCGCCTTGAGCTGTGCGCATATTGAATAGAAATAGACAGGTGAGGCGAGGACGATGACGTCCGCCGCCATCATTTTGTCGATGACGCCTTGCGCATCGTCCTTGATCGCGCACTTGCCCGTCTTCTGGCAGACGTAGCAGCCCGTGCAGTATCCGATCTTAAGGTCGGCAATCCGCACCTTTTCGACTTCATTCCCCGCCGCTTTCGCACCTTCTGCGAACGCGTCGCAGAGGATGTCCGAGTTCCCGCCCTTGCGCGGCGAGGACGAGATTATCAATACTTTTTTGCTCATGGCTGTTTACTGTTTTCTCGTTTAGTCTCACGCGGAGTGTCGGAGACGCGGAGAATGTTTTATCACAATTTCCAACACTCCGCGTCTCCGCATCTCCGCGTGAGATTTACCTATGCGCGGTTGTATTTATCCTTCGGCTGTTTGCAGCGCGGGCAACGCCAGTCGGCCGGGAGGTCCTCGAATGCGACGCCGTCATGCTCGGCTGGATCGTACACATAGCCGCAGACGGAGCAGATGTATTTGCCGGTCGGCGTCTTGAAGACGATCTCGCCCACGGGGATGACGGCCGGCGGATTGTCGAGATCCACGACGCGCTTCTCGGCAAGGCTCTCCAGCGCTTCGGGCGTGTGGGTGCCGAGATACACGGTCGGGCGCGCGCGGCAGAAGGCGCGGACGCGGTCGAGGGTTTCTCTCGCGGCGGCCTTGTCCTCGAACACGACGGAGAGCTTGTTCTCGTAGAGCGCGACATCGGTGTAGGTGACGTCGCCGTGGATGAGGTAGAAAAGTCCATCCGTCTCAACCGCCACGATGCAGTTGCCCGTGGTGTGACCAGGAGCAGAGATGTAGGTCACGCCGGGCGCGATGCGCTGCGTGGCGGGGAACTCGTAATAGGGGCCGTCCGTGAAGGTCGCGACCGTCGGGTGGTAGGGCTTGATCTCGTCCGATTCCGCTTCGGCGGCGGAGCAGATGATCTGGGCGTTCGGGAACGCGCGCAGTTCGCCCGTGTGGTCGGCGTGCTTGTGCGTAATGAGAATCTTCGAGACCTGCTCCGGCTTGTAGCCGAGATCGGCGAGCGCTTCGAGGTAGGTCTTGATCTTCGTGCCAAGATAGATCGGGGCATCCGGATCGGCCGCCGCATCGGAGAATTCGGCGGGGAGGCCGGTATCGACGAGAATGACTTCGCTGCCGGTGTCGATGACCCAGTTCTGGAGGCAGGAGCGGTACTTGACCGCGGGGTCAAGTCCTTCGGCGCCTTCGCCGCCAAGGGCGAACGGTTGCGCCATGAAGCCATTTTCGGTGAAACGGACGGGCTGGATTTTAATGCTCATTTTGTGTTTTCCTTGTTTTGTTGTTTGATTAGTCTGAATAATCGGTGTCGAAGTTGATTGCAATGGAGCGGCCTGGGAACCGCGCTTTTACCCTTTGAATTCAAGCTGGCGAAAGACATCCGCCACGATGTTTTCAGTCTCGTGCGAAATCCAGACGTCTCCGGGCATGCCAGCGGGACGGAAAGGCTTGCGCCAAGTTTCGTCCGGCACCACATGAAACGCAATCTGCGACCAGATGCGTGTCATCAGCGCAAGGGTCTCCGTCTCCGAACGGCTACCGCCCATCTCAACCAGCCGCTTCAGGCAATTGAACATCGGCATCATAAACGTGTCGTGGAAATACTTGTGCATCGGAGAGGGATTGAACATCTCCTGCCGGAACACTCCAGCTATCTCCTTCGAAGGCGAACGCGTCAAGGACGTGAGACGCAAGGCATGTTCAATCCACTCCCGCACGTTGCTGCGCCAATCTTCGGCAGTCGAGATTCCTGAGTCGAGATGCGCAAGCGGAGCGGCGAGTCCATCGAAAAGCGAGCGGCACACTTCGGCATACAGCCCGCTCTTCGAGCCGAAATACCGACTCACGAGGGCGATGTTCGCCCCCGCTTCCGTGCAGATGTCGCGCACCGTCGCCGCGCCGAACCCCTTCGCCGCGAAAAGCTTCTTCGCCGCTTCGAGTATCGCCGCACGGGTGGCGGTCTTGCTTTTTGCTTCGGTCATTTATCCTTCTTCCGCGTAAACAGATGTTTACATGATATCACACTGCCCCTCCCAAAGTCAATAGTCATAGTCAATATGCCTATGACATACTCCTTCCAGATGTGCTGAATAGTATAACATAAACACACCTCCGAGTTTCATCTTTGCCCCACCCCGTTCACATCGGTCCCCTATTGGTCTAAAATGATTTTGCTATTGGTCTAAAAAGCGGTTGCCCCCAACCCACATCCTCCTACAGTTGCATCAATGTCGTGCGAGCATGAAACCTGCCATTACTGCAAAAAGACCAAGAGAAAAGCTACCAAGTGCGTATAAGGCGAATACGTCCCATCGACCAGACTGCGCAAGGGCAAGCGACTCCTTGGAAAGCGTCGAAAAGGTCGTGAATCCGCCGCAAAGTCCGACGGTCGAGTATTCAACGGCGCTCGTATCGCCAGTGCACACACCCGCCAGCGAAACAATCGCCGCCACTACCGCAATCGGAAATTTCATGGTCATAGTATTCCTTCCTTTCACGGTCAGTATACTATTTCCCATCACAACTCATATACCCCCATAGGGTAGCATGATGCCTCACGCGCATCCCACAGCCGAAGGCACCCCTGTAGTCACCGCTTGCGCGGCTCGCTTCGCTCTGGGGATGCGCCTGCTAAGCGGATGCCCTAGCAGGGGCGAGGCGTAAAGGAGCGGAGGTCACAGAGGGGCACTCCGCCTCTTTGCGACCTCCGCGAGACCATGACAGGCCTCAAGGATCCGTTAATGCAATTAACGTTTCTTTGCCATTTCCACCACTGCGTCGTATGCTTTCTTCCGCAGATCGTCGTTCGGGGCTTCTTTATACATCTTAACCATTGAAGCAATGACTTCATCGTTCAAACCTGCCGACGCCATCTCCGCCGCAGACATGCCCTTCCGAGCCTCTTTGAGCTTAGCCTCGTAATCGGAGGCGCTCGGTGCGCCGCCACAACCTGCAAGGCATACTGCAATTGCACCTGCCACGCACACCATTAACTTTTTCATTTTTCGTCCTTTCATTTTGTTTCGCCGCATGATTTCGCCGCTGGGTTACGGCGAAAATCCCAGCGGCAACTACAGAACTGAAACCGTCACTTGCCGACAGGATCAAGCCCCAGATCGGCCCCCATGTCCTTGTCATCGCTACCGGAAGCAAGATCAATGTACGCGCCCACGATGGCGTCCTGCTGTTCCTTTCGGATGTCTTTGTCATTGAACGTACCTTCGACAACGGCTTCGCAAAGCACAAGCTTGCCGGAATTGTTTTCAATCTCGGCTTGCACGTTATGCACATAGTCGATCCACTTCCAGACACCGCTGCTCGAATACGAAACTCCGCCAGGGGCATTATCGTCGTATGCGGTCTTGGAACGAATCGCAACGACAACATCTGTCTTGCCGGACACGTCCTTTCCGTCAGGAACTTTTCCGTACCGGGAACCAAACTGCTCGCACGCGGCGATTGCATTATCCTGGATGATGCCAAGCTTTCTGACGCGCTTATCCTTCGTGAAGCCAATCTTCGTCATCTTCCTGCTTACTTTGTCATCGAATGCCGAAAGACCGGAAGCCGAAAGGTTGCCATTGGAATAGTTTATAAGCATATAGTCCAGACAGCTCATGCCAACATAGTACTGCTCTACAGCAACAGTCGTCTTCGCAGCCTCCTTGGCTCGGGCGAATGCGCGATCCGTGAGCTCCTTGCGCTTTGCCTCGCTGATTTTGCCGATGAGGTTGTCGAGAATGTCGAAGAGGCAGATGATATCCGTGTTCTTCGTGAGCCGTGTCTCGCAGAATATCTTGTCGGCGAGTTTCTCGTCCGTGACATTCTGGAGCAGCGTAACATAAACGTTCCTGCGCCTTTCCGCGTTGCAGCTCTTGACACGGGGACGCGCCCACGAGTCGTTATCGACGAGAAGCGACTTCAACACCGCCTGATCGGTGATTGCGTATGCGCACGCCCTGGCCTTGAGTTCCACATTCTTGTCGGTAATATTCGACCTGAAGATATCAACGACTGTGCTTTGCGGCATGGCTGCAAGCACGTTCTTGATTTCAGGCAACTTTCGTTCATCGTCAAAGTCGCTGTAGATATGCTCGAACAACATCTCTGCAAACTTTTGCTGCAGCTTGGGATCGTCCTTGAAGAGTTCGATGGACCGTCTCCATTTCCCGATGCTTTCAATCCCTTCGTAGTAGGAAACCTTGCCTATGTATTCCGCCGCCAGCTTGAACTTCTTCTCCGGATCGCCATCATCCGAACCACAGCGGGCGGTATCATTTTCTTTCAGGATGCCAGCCTTTACAAGAGCATCGAATGCGACTTTGTACTTGGCGACCAAGGCCGCTTCCTCGGCGGCCGCCTTGGCTATTTCGGCCTCCCTCTTCTTCACTTCCTCTTCAAGCCTTGCCGCAAGCACCCTGTCGGAAAGTTTGTCCAAAGCCTCCTTGCTCGTGACCCTGAATACCGACGAACTTTCCGTACTGTCACGTTTAACACTCCTTCCGATCAGTTCGATCATCACGCCGTCCTTGAGGACAGCCCCCTTGTCCAGCAACAGCTCACGCGCTTCTTTTTCGTCAAGGGACGACAGTGCGGCAAACGCTTTCGCACGGTCTCGCCCGGCCTTTACAGGCGTATAGAGATCGTTTGCCGTTCCCTTTGTCGCGACGACCTCCTCGTTCGCCAGGAGTCGGTTCGCCGTATCCTCGTCCGTCACGAAGGGCACACACTCCTTGACTGCTGCGAACATTGTTTCGAACCGCTTCATGTCATACTTGACCATATCCGCGCCATACTTCTTGCCCTTTCGCTGGATTTCCGCCGCCAGCGCGATGGTTTCGTCCACCTTTCCCGCTATGAACTTAGAACGGGACTTCTCGTCCTGGGTTCGCTTCAAGAGGTGTTTCGCTTCCTTCATCCGTCCGGCAAGCGCGAGCTCCCATGCGCCCGCGATGCACGAGGCGTCGTCTTTCGCAATCTGGGTCAGGGCGTCTTTCTTGGTCTCCCTGTCCTTGCCGTTCAAATAGATGTAAACAAATGCGGCGGTCTCGGTAACTCCTGCGCGCGCGGCTTTTTTCACCTCCGGGGCAGCGGTCTGAGAAAGATATATCTGCGCCAGTTTCTGCTGGTTGCGAATCTTCGGTACAACGGCAAGACGCTCTTCGAGGGTGTGTTCCGAACTCGTGTCCGTCACAAAAGTCACCGCCTGTGTCTCGCCGATGTCGCGCCAGAAGCCGTCTTCCGACGCCAACATTTCGTCCATCGACATACAACCCGCAAGAGACATCGCCAATGACGCCCCAAGCGCTATCCAAACCAATTTTCTCATCGTTCTCTTCCTTGTGCCCTTATTTCGTTCACGGAAAAAGAAAGAGGGCGCAATCTTCACCGTGTTTCTGGTGAGGCCCTGGAAAGCCCTGTGAGAAACCACGGAAGAAGATACGCCCAAAGGCGCATTCTCCACTTCGTAGGCTCTCACAGTAAAATTTTCCAGGTTTCACCAGAGCCAAAACGATGCGCAGAACGCAAAGTCTTGAATTGTCTGACGCATATTATACCACACTTCCGCCGTTTTGGGACAGCCATGCGAAAAAAATACGCGACGCTCTCCAAGCCTTTGTGTCTCCTTCCATGGAAAGGAGCTTTTCTCAGCCTCTAACCCATACTGCGGGAAAGCGCAAATATCTTACGCGGAAAAATGCCGCGCTATGACCGCCTCAATAGACGTCACGCATTAGCATCTCTTGGATTTCTTCATGCTCAACACTGCGTTGCTCTTCTTCATTTGCCGTCAATTGACGGCAATAAATCATAATGACCACGGCAGAAAACACAACTACGGACATCGCTGCCACCGACAGCCCCACTGTTCGCGCAAGATTACGACGCCTAACGGCGAGGATGAATGCGTCAGCAGTGGCATAGCGTTGCGCGGGAACCGCAGCGGTGGCGCGTTGGATGATGCGCCGCCATGTGCGCGGCGGCTTACCTGAGAAGCAGTCATTCGCAAGCATTCCAAGCGCATAGACATCCGTCACAGGCGTTATCTCGTCGCCCGTCAGCTGCTCTGGCGCGGCATAAGGCGGCGTCCCCACGCCGATGGCCTTGCCGTCGACAATTGAAAGCGTGTCACCTGCGTGTCCACGCTCGGCGGATGTGTCCTTGACAAGCCCAAGATCGATTAGCACGGGGGCGGAATTGCGCCAAAGAATGTTCGATGGCTTTATGTCTCGGTGGACAAATCCAAGCGAGTGTAAATGCCGGACACCCGACGCAACGGCAAGCAAAAAACGGGCTACATCCTTTCCCGCCGTCGGCAACGGCTTATGTTCCAGCAGTTCCATCACGTACCACGGGCGCGAATCTCGCACCCCATATCCAAGAAAGCGCGGGAACGCAGGATGCGTGTTTTTCGCAAGCAGCCTAGCCTCGCGCACAAATCGGCCGCAGACCGCCGCGTCGCGGGTGTCGTCGCGTTCCGCATTGCGCACGCACACTTTTAACGCCGCAACGGTACCGAGCGTGGCATGGACTACGCGGTAGACTTCGCCGCTCCCGCCGCGCCCGAGGAACGCCGTCACGCGCCAGTCGCCAAACACATCCCCAGAAGCAAAGGCGGACAAAAGCTCCACCGGTTTGTGCGCGGCAAGAAAATCGCCAAGAGCACCGCTGTCAACGTCAGATGCCATCAGCCTTCTCCAGTGCCGCGACAAGTTCTTTGAGCCGCGTCATCATGCGGGACTTCATCTGGTCGACCGCGTTGCGTTCGATTCCGAACGCGGCAGCGACATCTTCAGGTTTCTCGCCATTTACCGCGACACGGGCGAACACGATACGCGTCCGCTCATGGATCGAACTGTCGGCAAGAAGCTGCTGAAGCGCGATTTCCAGAAGCGACTCGCGCCATGCGGCGTCATCGGCTTCTTCGGGGGACATGGGGCCGCCCGCCCTGCCAATGCGTCGCATATCGGCTGAAAGTTCCGCGCGGCGTTTCTCTTCGCCCAGCATTCGAAGGGCGCGATGGCGCAGAACGCCTGTCAGATAGTTGTGAAAGTGCCCCTTCTCCTTCGGCGAATAGCGATAGACGGGGAACACCCTGATCAGCTCGATCAGCGTTTCCTGTATGACATCGTCTGCGTCGAGCGATGGGAAGCGCTCGCGCATGAACGCCTCCATCATCGGACGGTATCGCGCGACGAACTCGCCCCAGCGGGCGTGCTGCGAGTCCCGCACAAGGTCGCGCAGAAGCGTCGTCGATGTCGTTGGGATGTGTGCCATTCTACTAAAATCCTTGCCTATGTATCAATTCATCTATGTATCAATTCATCACCCTCGATGCCCAGTGCTACCGTATAAAGTGCATGGGCTGCCAGGGTTCGTCGGCGACTTCCTTGAGCGCACGAGCTGTATTGCCGTTTTCACGCGGACTTCCATTGATGAGCAGTACTTTCATTTTCTCCCTTTCTTGGTTGTTTTAGCCGCAAAGAACGCAAAGATCGCATAGAGTTATTGACTTTTCACGACCTTTTTACACTGGAACTTATCTGAGCCAAAATTTATTAACAAACCGTGTTCCAGTCTCATTGCCTTTAAGTAGTTCAAAAGCTGTGCGGTGTGAATTGGAAGAAGCGTAGAAACCGCTTTTAGTTCAATGATGATTCCTTCCACTACCAAGTCGGCAACATACTCTCCAAGCACAAAACCATCCTCATCAGCTACGCGGATAGGAACTTGCGACTGTACAGTCATGCCAGCTTTTGCAAGTCGGTGTGCCAATCCATTTTCGTAAACCTTCTCAAGATAGCCCACGCCAAGATAGACATGCAAGTCGTAAGCCACCTGCCTGATCTTGTCGCAAATTAAATTCGCTTCTTGCTCTGTCATTTCTCCTCCTTTAGCCTTTGCGCTCTTTGCGTTCTTTGCGGCTGAAAAGACGAATATCACTTCGCTGCCATTCTCTCACCAACGAACGCCTCCAGCGCCGCGACGCTCGACTTGATCGACGAGCCGCTGAATGCCTTGGGCGGCAGCACCTTCGCCGCGTCGCCGACAACCTCCGCAAACTCACTTCCCACCCGCTGCATCCCGCCGCCACCGTGGGTCTGGAAAAGGCAAAGCGTCTTGCCTTTGAGCGCGTCCTTGCTCTTAGTCACCCATGTGCGCACAGGCGGCGCCATTGTGCCCCACCAGTTGGGCGTGCCGACAAAGACGATATCGTACTTCGCGAGATCAAGTCCCTCTATGGGCTTTATCGCCCGCTGCTTCTTGCCGTAGCACTCCGGCTTCGCCTCGTCGCAGCACTTGTTGAAGTTGCTGTTGTAGGGCGTCTCGGCCTTGATCTCGAAGAGGTCGGCCCCAGTCTTCTTCGCGATTGTCTCGGCGGCGAAACGTGTGTTGCCGCTCCACGAGAAATAGATTACTGCTGTGTTCATTTTCTTTTCTCCTTCTTTTGCCAATGCAAAGCTCGGCATCACCGCCGCACCCGCGACGGCCAACGTCCTTTTGATGAATTGTCTTCGGTTCATGTTGTCTTCCTTTCTGTTTTTCCCACTTAAAGCTCGTAACATCTACATCATTCTACTTTTGTGTCCACTATTTTACCATATTCAGGCCGTTTCATGGGTACTAAACACAATTTCGAATTTTTGATGTAAAAGTAACTGAATTGGATCGGGTACGTATACTTCCACAATATGTGGATTGTGAAAACATTAGAAATACCTCTTGGTCATGTTGTCCCAGATGTGGTATAATACGGGACATTCAAAGGAGATACTATGCAAACGATATTGAATGTTCATGAGGCCAAGGCAAATTTTTCTGGAGTCTTGGCGGAGGTGGAGAACAAGCTCACGGTCATAACGATCATGCGCTATGGGCGCCCTATCGCAAAGATCGTGCCGATCATACCTGAACGAGACATGGGGCCATTGCCTGGTTTTGCCGGAAAGGTGAAAATGCATGGTGATTGGTTTTCCGATGATTCGGCCGAATGGGAGAATGCGTAATGCGTCGGGTGTTGTGCGATACATGCGCTCTTATTTGGTTGGCAACAGGCGATGCCAGACTTTCGCGCATGGCACGGACTGTGATTCGTGACGCTGAACTGTTGTGCTTTTCTTCGATCTCAATCTGGGAAATAGCGAGAAAAGTGAAGGTCGGGGAGTTGGAGATCCCTGTGTCGCCGACAGTGTTTGCAGACATGCTTGTCAAGCAGTATGAAATGAAAGAATTACCGCTTGACAATGCCGTAATGCTACGTTCTTCCGGTCTGCCGGAAATCCATAAGGATCCTGCAGATCGATTCATCATAGCTACCGCTCTTTTGAATGATTGTATCGTTGCCACAGGTGATCGCCGTTTCCAGGAGTATGGGGTTGAAACGATTGAATGATGTAAAAATGGCATGATGTCTATCTTCCCATCCGGCTTCGGAAACTAGATGCCGTTGGGGATGTTCAACTTTCTTTGTTGTTGGGGATTTCGCCACCATTGTAGTAGAGATATTCGTCACATACCTTCGAATCGACCACTTGTGTAAATTGTGCCAATGAGTTTCCGGCCCTCCAGAGAATCGCCGACGGGGGTACCAGGCACGGAGACGGCCCACCCTCTTGTTTCGTTGAGATTGCCGCCTGGATACATGTTAAAGTGGAAAAAGTCTAGACTGTTTTTGTCTCCGCCCCACCCTCTGACATATCCTTTTTCCGGGATTCTGAACCAGCCGATTCCATGTTTAAGTTCGACGGTTTCCTTTTCAACATTCACTCGCAGCCAGCGTGATTGGTCGCCAAATGATTCTGGCAGATTTCGGTCGAAACCGTCCACAAGGCAGTAATCTCCTGACTTTAGCCTATAAACTTGGAAGGGGCCGAAGCCACATGTGTCCATCGGAAGCCCGATTCGCTTCCCTGACTTGAACAAGAGTCTTTTGTCGTATTCGGCACATAACGTCTTGGCTCGCTTGTATTCCACGGCGAACGGCAGTTGATCGGTGATTTTCCCTTTTGTCCACGGCCAATCGTTTTCTATGGCAACCGGCGAGAATCTGACAACAGTGCAGACAACGCTCCCTAGCACTCCGCAGAGGATGAAAACAAAAATGAAGTAGACTAGTATATGCACACCCCACCACATTCCGCGGAGCACTTGGTTCGCCGGATGAGCCAAACGCCAGCCGGCCAGATATGTGACAGTTGCGTAGACGGCAAACAGAATTAGAAGGTTAAGCAAGAAAGTCAATCCAGAATCGCATATGAAAAGGATCTGTCCCAGCGGGATGACACGAAACGCCCAGGTCTTTCCGCCGATGTTTTCCCGCCTAAACCAAGCGAAGGCGCTGATGGCAATCAGTACCGAAATTGCAGTGATGTCTCCCATTCCTAGCGACATAGAAACCTCTCTCGTTCTGAATCTCCTACAAATACATTACCTTGATGATGAAGTCTTGGTGGGTGATCAGAAATGTTTGGCGGCGAAGGCATGGCCACTACCTGATTTAAGATAGCGTTCAAAGGCTTGGGCCTTTGCGAGCGTTTCAAATGCGATGTAGTTTTCTAATTTCCATGGCATGTACTTGGATGTGTGGGGAACTTGGCCTGCGTTGTGTTTTGCGAGGCGGGCGCGGAGGTCGGATGTGCTGCCGATGTAGCGTTGGTCAGGGTGCGAGATGCTGCGGAGGATGTAGGCGTAGTGCATGGAGAACTCTTGTTGGATGTTTCGGTCGGTGTCTTTCGTTATTGCACTCGTTTTTTATTGCCTAATGGTCGTTAGCCCTCCTTCGCCAAGGCTACGGAGGGCACCATCCTTCGCTCGGCTGCCGCCGCTACTCCTGTCAAGCCAACCTCCTTCGCGTTCCGCTCGGAGGATGGCTTGCCATCCGTAGCTCGGCGACAGCCGAGCGAAGGATGGTGGAGGTGGCGGGAGTCGAACCCGCGTCCGAGGCGGCTTTGGCCAAACATCTACGCGCGTAGTGAACCTTTAGTCTCGCGGGCGGTATGCCGATTCACGGGCTTATCCGTCCGCATCCGCTCGGTTGTACGTGGACCGGACGCGCAAGCGGAGCGCTTCTGGCCAAGTCCTGCTGAGTTATGCCGCGGCGGCTTAGCAGGCGTCTGCCGGGCGACATCGGGGCCGAAATTAGGCCGCGAGAGCGTAATCGTTGTTCGCGATTATGGTTTTGCCGGATGATTAACGAGGCCAACCGACGTCCTCGGCGCGCAATCTAGTCTCCACTCGTCCCGTCGAAACCGGATCACCCCCTGAAAAGGTGTTGCAGGGATATTATCGCGCATTTAGACTTCCCCGTCAAGGCCCTTTATGATAAAATAGCTGCCTATGTTCAAAGCCATCATTGTAGTTCTGGCGCTCGCCGCGGCGTTGCCGGCCTATTCGGCCGCCGACGCCGCCCTGGCGGCGGACCGTTTTGCGCTCGCGAACCAGCTGGCAAAGCGAGGCCTCTACGTGGAGGCCATAAAAGAGTATCTTTCTCTTCGCGGGGCCGATCTACCGAAAGACGAATTCCTTTTCCGCTTTGCCGAGGCATGCCGCCACGCCGGCCGAAAAGAAGCCGCTGCGAAGCTCTACGGCGATCTTCTGGAGGCCGCGCCGCAGTCTCCGTACGCCGACTATGCGCGCCTGAACCGCGCGATCCTCTCGCCTGTGTCGCAGCGGGCGGCGTTCCTCTGCGCGCTGGACCGCGACGGCGCGCCGAAGGACGTGAGGCAGTCCGCGCTTTTCCACCTGGGCGAAGCGGCTGAGGCCGGCGGCGACGCGAAAGGCGCGGCGGAATACTACTCCCGCGCGGCGAATCTTGTGAAGGGGAATGCGATATCCCAGCTGGCGCGTCTGCGGGAGGCGACGCTCCTCTCGTCGTCGCAGGACGCCGGCCGGCGGCGACTTGCCCTCGCGGCCTATCTCGAGCTTGCGGCGTCTCCAGACCCCTCCGTCGCCGAGGAGGCGATCTTCCATTCGGGCTACATGAGCTACAAGGAGGGGAAGTATTCCGAGGCGGCGACGCTCTTCAGGCGGCTTCTCTCAAAGTGGCCAGACGGCTCACGCGCCGCGGAGGCGAAGATATACGCGGCGTGGTCGCACTATCTCAGCGGATCCTACGCCGAGGCGCTAGCGCTCGCGGCGCCGCTCAGGGACGGCAAAAACGCCGAGGACGCCCACTATCTCTCGGCGGCGTCGCTCCGGCGCATGGAGCGGCGCACAGAGGCTCTCGCGGCCTACACGGCGGCGCTGAAGGCGTTTCCATACGGCAAGTACGCGGACTCGGAGTGGTTCGAGCGACTTGCGCTGCGTGCCGCGGAGTCGGATTTCAAGGGGGTGCTCGATGACCTTGCGTCGCGCGCCGATCCGCCGTCCAACACCGTGAACAGGGCGTTCACCTACGGTTACGAGGCGGCGCTCGCCGCCGAGCGTCCGGTCCTGGCCGTGCAGTATGCGCGCCGCGTCGCGGCCGGCCGCGATCCGGCGTTCGCGCCGCGCGCTCTCTACACCGCTGGCCTCGTGGCCGCGCGCATGGGCGCCAACGCCGAGGCCGTGAGGGACTGGAACGAGCTTTTGACGCGCTATCCCGACTCCCAGTTCTCCGCAGACGCTCTGCGCGCACGCGGCATGGAGGAGATCCGTCTGAAGGAATACCGCTCCGCCACGCGTACTCTCGCCGAGCTGGAGCGACGTTTCCCTGGCCGCGCGTCGGACTTCGAGCTCTTCTACTGGCGTGGCGTGGCCGCGCGCGGATCCGACGATGCGCCCGAGGCCGAACGCCTCTTCCGCGCAGCCCTCAAGGCCAAGCCGACCGCCGAGTTCGAGCGCGAGATCAAGATGGAGCTCGCCTTCATCCTCCGCGCACGCGGCGCAGACGCAGAGGCCGCCACGATCTTCGCCGAGCTTCTGTCGACGAAAGCCGCAGACCGCCTTGCGCCTGCGCACCTCGCCTGGGCCGCCGAAACGCTGCTCGCCGTCTCCAACGCGACCGCCGCCCTCACGGCGTCGCAGGCCCTGGAGAAGCGCAACGCCGACGCCTCCTGGAACCAGATCGGCGCCGCGCTCACAGGCGCCGCGCATGAGGCCAGGGGCGAACGCGACGCCGCGCTCGCCGCATATCGCCGTGCGCTTGCATGCGACGCCCGGACAGACCGCGCCGCCGTCGCCGCCCTCGCGCTGGGACGCGCGATCTCGGCCGACGGACGCCACGACGAGGCGCGTGCGATCCTGGCCGACACGGTGGAGCGCTGCCGTGCGCCGGAGCTTGAGTCCATACGCGTCTCCGCCTACGCGGCGCTGGCCGACAACGAAGAGGCGCGCGGCGACGCCAAGGCCGCGCTGGGCTACCATCTGATGGTGGGCACTCTCTTCGACGATCCGGCGCGATCTCCACGCGCACTGACGCGGGCGGCGGCGATACTGCGCTCGCAGGGCAAGACCAAGGAGGCCGACGAACTTGACGAGGAACGGAGGAAACGCTATGAAAGAAAATCTGACCTCTGAAGACGGCGAGAGCCGCCTCCTGCTTCTCGTCTGCGCCCTGATACTATCCGTGGCGTTTCACGCCGCTATGATGTTCGGCCTTTCAGACTGCACATTCCCCACCGTCTCCGCCGACGACCTGCGCACATCGCGCAAGTGGTCCAAGGAGCTTCCCGTAATGGAGGTGAACCAGCTCAAGGGCGATCCATTCGCCGCCGCCGTCGAGGCGCTGGGCAGGCCCGCCGCCGCGCCCGTGGTCGAGGACGAATACCACCGCGTGGAGCGGCTCTCAGAGGAGATTCCGGCAAACGAGGCTCCGCCGCGTCCGCCGGACGAGGCGGCCAAGCTCTCCGAGGAGCCCGCGCCGGCCGCTCCGCAGCCAGAGGCCCCGGCGCTGCGTCCGCGCGAGGAGATCGCCATGGTGGAGAATCCGATCGTGCCGGACGAAAAGGCCGCGCTCCCGCGCCTCGTGATCCCTGAAGTTCCCCGTATCAAGGGCGCGCCGGACATATCGCCGCCAGCCGATCTCTTCGCGAAGAGCGTGGCCGCGCAGACGCGCGCCGCCAAGACTGCGGCGAAGGCGTCCGCCGCGCTTCCCGCCTTCGACGCCCCGGCTCCGCCGATTGCAGCTCCGCCCGTGGGCGGGTTCGGCAACATGGGCAACCGGGCCGGTGAATCTGCCGGCGGCGAAGACGGCGGGGAAGGCGCTTTCGAACTGGGCGAGGGCGCAGTCGCCCGCCAGGCGAAGGAGAAGGCCCGCCGCAAGGCAGAGGCGCGCGCGAAGGAAAAACGCGAGGAGGCTGAGAAGAAGGCGCGCGAAGAGGCCGCTCCCAAGCCGCCGTCCGCCGTGGCGCCGCCAGCTCCGGTGGTGGACGAGAAGCTCGTCCAGAAAGCGAAGGAGGCCGTGCGCGAGCTGCGCGACGAGACGATCGAGGAGGGGGCGCCTTTCGAAGAGAACGTCCACTGCGAGCTCTCCTGGTGGGCGGATCCAGCGTATTCGCAGTTCAAGTATTTCCGCCTGCGCGTGTCTTCGAACGCAGATCGTCCGCTGCCTGTGGTGTCGAAGGACGTCGTGTATCTCATAGACGTCTCAGGTTCAATCGGATCCGACCGCCTCCGCTCCTGCCGCAATTTCGTGGACGAGCACATCAGGACGCTCAATCCGGGGGACCGGTTCAACATCGCAGCGTTCCGCAACAAGGTACAGTACCTTTTCAACGACTGGCGCACGCCGGACAAGGAGTCGCTGGGCAAGGCGTCGGGCTGGCTGGGGGCTCTTTCCGCGCACGGGGCCACGGACGTGTTCGCAACGCTCAAATCCGTCCATGCGCTCCCCCGCACGCCCGAACGACCTGTCGTGGCGCTGTTCATCACCGACGGCGACGCCACGAGCGGCATGACGCGCTCGGCCGAGATCATATCGCGCTTCGCCGAGCTCAACGACGGCCTCGTATCCGTGTACATGTACGGCGTGAAGGAGAAGGCCAACGCCTATCTGATGGACATGCTGGCGCGAGGCAACCGCGGCGACTGGGCGCGATACGAAGGCAGCTTCCGCTTCCGCGCCGCAAGCGGTCTGCCCGATCTTACGGCGAAGTTCGCAGATCCCGTGCTCACGGACATCTCCGTGGTGTTCACCACTTCTTCCCACGTGCAGGCCTATCCTCGCCGCGTGACGAATCTCTACAAGGCCGAGCCGATAGAGATATGGGGACTGTGCCCGGCCGACCAGGACTCCATTCTGTTCAAGATGCGCGGACTCAACGGCTCAAAGGTGTACGAGAGCATGTTCCGTCTCTCCTTCATTCCGGGCAAGACACTGGGGCCAGAGGCGAAAGACGAATGGGCCAAGCGCCGCCTTTATTCCCAGGTCGAGGAATACACCATCAATCCCAACCCCAATCTGCTTCGCGATCTGAAGCTCTTCTCCGAAAACTACAAAGTTCCAATCCCATATGAAAACGAGATCAAGTAGTCTCCTCGCCGGTCTTCTGGCCGCGCTTTTCGCACTCCCTTTCTGCGCGCAGGGGCAGACGGCGCCGCCTGCTAATCCGTTCCGCGGCAAGGTGGCGCTGATAGCCGGCTTCCACGACGGTTCGCAGGCTGAGGCCTCTGTGCGCAAGTTCGCTGCCGTATACTCCGACAGCCACGCGCACGCCTTCGTCTTCGCGTCCAAGACGCGTCCCGGCCCCGACAGGTTCCGCGTGCTGGACGCCACCGGGCGGATCGCCTACGAGGGCGAGGACGACAAAGAGGCGGAGGCCGCAGTCGTGAACGCGCTCACAGACATGCCGCCCCCGTGCTATCTGGTTGCCGGCGTGGCGTGGAAGAACTTCAAGATGTATCGGAAGAAATTCGAAAGGCTAGGAACATCTGTGGAAGGATCCGCTCTCGCGCCGTTCCGCAAAGGCCTCAAATCGACCAAGCCCGGCGTGGCGGAGGAGGCGCAGGCGATCCTCGACGCCGTCGCGAAGCGCCACGATTCGCTGATAGAGGACATCGAGGCCGAGCGCGCCTCGTCGCCCGCCGAGGCGTACCGCGACATGATGCTCTTCGCCAAGACATGGCCGTCGGAGAAGGGGAAGTATGCCGAGGCGATCTCCGCCTACGCCGCCGATCCCGCCGTCGTCTCGGCATACAAGGCGTTGATCGCGCCCAAGAAGAGGAAATGACGTTCCTCGCCCATGTCGTCTGTTTTGCTCTGGCGGCGTCGGCAAGTTCTCCCGCCGTGCCGGCTGTAGCCGCGACGAATGCGCCGCCGGCGGTGGCCACGAACGTGCCCTCGGCCGCGGTGGACTTCAACCTCGCAGGTGGCGTTGTGTGGAAGAAGTTCATCAAGATCAAGGATCGGTTCGTCCTCGGGCAGCCCGCCGAGGGCAAGGCACTCGCGATATTCAACGCCAGCCTCAGAAGCAAGAACGCCGAACTCGTGGCCGAGGCGCGCTCGATTCTCGACGCCATCGCCGAGACGCGCGAAGTGCTGGGCGAACGCCTCGCGGCCGCACGCGCCGAAGGAAAGCCGGACGCCGAGGAGTGGATAGAGCTTTATCTCAGAAGCTATCCTTCGCGTCGTGCGCGCTTCGCCCGCCGCGCGAAGCGCCGTGAAGCAAAGGCCGGAAATCCGGCGGCCAGTGGAAAATGAGGAAAACATGGCGTATTGCCATGTATGCGCAAATTATGTTATAATATTTTCACGTTCTGAATACTAGTAGGAGTAATAATGAAGCATATCAAGAGAGTCGTGGCCTGCATGTTTGCGGGTTTGTGCCTGACGGCATCGGCGGACGTATACCACTGGACTGGCAACGCGCGTGACGGCGTGTGGGCCAACGCCGCGAACTGGCAGGAGGGCGAGATCCCCGGTTTATGGACTAACCGGACGGAGCAGACGTTCGGCGGCAAGCTCGACGACACGGTGATCTTCGGCGCCCAGGCTGAGGGCGCGCCGACGGTCATCGACCTTCAGGGGCAGTACGCGATCGATCGCCTGATCGTGACGAACGGCGCGCCGGCGTACACGTTCGGCACATCGGACGCGGCGGATCAGCGGCTTGGCTTCCAGACGAATTCGTCGATCGTCGTGGCGGCGGACGTGACTGCCGACCAGACGTTCCGCCGCCCGGCGGTATGGAACACGCCTTTAGGTTCCAGCAGGGCGGGAACGCTTTATTTCTACAATGATTCCCCCAGCGCCAAGCTCGTGTACGGAAAGCTCGACAAGACGACGAGCAAGACCGGCGCACCATACGCGGTAGTCCGCCTTTACGGCGCCGGCACGATCGAGATCACCGACAACCCGCAGTTCGACCAGGTGGGCACGCTCTACTTCAACGGGACGGGGCTTGTGATATACGGGAACACTTCTTATGGCGGCTCGCGCTATGCCTGCGCGGCCTTCCAGGACATAGGCGGCGAAACGCACGAGATCGAGGTGCCGGCCGGCGCGTTTCTCGGCTCGATGGGAGGCAGCTGGGCGTGGTCCGACCACATTCAGTTCCAGGAGAACACGCATGTGTATGGCGATGGCTTCGTCGACATCGTCACGCCTTACAATGTACCGTTGGAAGATCCGAACGCACCGCCGCGGCTGCGCGTGTGGTCTGGCAAGAAGGCGGTGATAGACGTCGGCCTCGGATCCAAGAACAGCGCGAAGGATACTGTTACGCACACGGACGGGATGCGTTCCGAGTTGTGGTTGAACGGCACGAACAGTCTGCCGGGCCGCCTCCGGCTCATGGGAACTGGCTGCACGATGGCGCGCCTCGTCGGAAACAAGAACTGCACGGCCGAGCAGACGTCCATCGGGCGCGGCGACGCGGTAGTGTACGAGCCGGATTGGTCGGGTTCGACTACTAAGATCGACAACAAACTTCATATTAACACCATATCGACGAATGGCGCGCCGCAGGCCAAGTTCTACTACAGCGGCGCGGGCGAGACGACGGACAAGGATCTCGTCGTCTCCAACACGTACACGTCGGCCGGCAACGTCACGCTCGGCAATCGGGGCACGGGGACGCTGACGTGGAATGGCAACGCCCTCCAGATCGAACATTCGCCCGGAACGACGTTCACGCTCGACGCCAAGACTGCGCCGATCGTCTTTGGCGGACTCTTCGCGGCCGGATACGACTGGGTTCTTGCCGTGGCCGGTTCGAACACTGTCTCGTTCGGGCAGGCGCAGCCGAACGTGTCCGGTTCAGTCGCTCTCTCCGGGGGCGTGTTGGAGCTGACATCTCCGGCGCAGCTTCCGAACGTCTCCGGATTCGTCTTCGCGGGCGGCACGCTGAGGCTGACGGCGGGCGGCGCGGCGTCCGTGGCCGCCACCTTCCAGTCAGGCGCGAACGCAATCGAGCTTTATGATGGCGTGGAGCTGACGCTTTCGTCGCTCTCCCTGCCGTCGGGCGCGACGCTGAACTTCGTCGTGCCGGAGGGAGGCTCAGCCTCAGTGACGGTTTCGGGTGCCTCGGCCGGCGTGCTGCCGGCGTCAATTACGTGGAACGGCGTGCGGGCGGAGATCGACGCGAACGGACGCGTTATGCCGCACCGCTCCGCCTGGCTTTCGGCGCAGAACGGCACGTGGAACACCGTCGCGAAATGGGACAACGGCGTTCCTGAGACGGACGCGACCGCCCTGGTGACGGCTTCGGGGGCGTCCTACACGGTGACGATCGACGAGGCGCCGGCGCATGCGATCGGGGATCTGCGCATCGCCAATGCGGGGGCCGGCACCGCGACCGTCTCCGTCACGACGACTCTCGGCATGGACGGCGCGAAGGTCGATCTCCAGCCCGGCGGCGCGCTTGAAGCGGGCAATGGCGGCACGCTGCACATCACCAACACGGTGATCTCGTTCAACGGCGGATCAATCAACGGGTCGGGTTCTGGGCGCGTGAACGTGAAGAACAAATTCGCCTTCGGATCCGGGACGAACACCTTCTCAGGAACGAGCTGCCTGGTGCTGGACTATCCAAACAAGTCGAAATTCCTTTATCAGAATCCCACATCCGACGATCCAAGCGTTGTGACATTGTCCGAACGGGCAACCTATTACGTCAGACAGGGCTTTTGGCATGTCTGCTGCGATGTGCCCGGCGGACGTGCGATACTCAACTTCGACGGGACGGACGGGACGCAGTTTAAAAACGCGGACGCCGACGCCAGCTTCTATGGAATGGCGGTCGGGTGCCGTCAGGGATACGGAGAGCTGAACTTGAAACACGGCTCGCTGGCCACCGGCAACTACGGCATATTCGTTGCCACCGAATCGGCGGATTCTTCAGCGCCGCTTTCCGGGGTGACCACTCCACATTGCGTGACGGGCGTCGTGAACCAGACCGGTGGAGATCTGACGATCTCTGCCTGGGGCATCGGTTATTTTGAGATGATCTGCGGCTTGGTGGTGGGCGATGGAGCGCGCATGAACTTGACGGATCCAGGCATGATGGCGAAGAGCGTGTGCGTGGGCCACTACAACCTCAGTGGCGGCAAGCTGACGGTCTACAAGGGCGCGAACGTTGTCGGCGCCGGTATCGGGACTGGTTTCTTCAACCATTCAGGCGGTGAATATGTTCACAATTCTTACGGTACGTATAGCAGCATAAAGTACGAACAGCCCCTGGTCATAGGTCTGGGTTTGCGGGGGCATGGCACATGGACTATGACGGGTGGCACGACGGACATCCGCAACCGTGTGTATGTGGGCGGCGCCACGAAGACCGACCTCGGACATGTAAATGTACCGCGCGCGGAATATTATCCCGATGGCGACGGCTGCACGGGCATACTTGACGTCTCGAACGGCACTTTCGTCACGACGACCAATCTGTACGTGGGCGTGAAGGGGACTGGAACGCTCGTTCTGCGCCCGACGGGGACGATCCAGGCGGCGAACGTAGTGCTTTCAAACGGGGTCGCCTCGGTGTTGAATCCGGTGTTCGAGGGCGCGGCGACGGGTCTCTTAAAGGCTACGGGAGATCTGATCATCACGGACGGCGCGCGGATCGAGATCGATGCGACGCGCATGTCCGAGAACATGCCGCTCTACACGAAGCTCGCATCGGCGGCGAACGTGGTCGGCGAGTTCGCCGACGGGCATGTGTCGTTCATCTACGACAATGCGAATCCGGCGATGCGCGTGCTTTTCAGCGAGGCGGAGATCGCGTATGAGCTCAACGGCGAAAAGGGCCTTTGGCTCAAGACGACGCCGCATGGGACCATGATCATCTTCCGCTAGGACGCTTGCCTACAAAGACGGAGTTGCCGCCGGTGCCGACCCAGAGGGTTGCCCTGTCGAAAGGATCCACGGCGAGCGCCGAGGCGTTCCAGTTCTGGAGGCCCGGGCCGTCGAGGTGCGTCCAGGTGATGCCGTTGTCGGATGAATGGATCACGCCGCCGCCGACGGAATGGTCATGGTAGGGGTGGTCGGCGAGGGCCACGTACAGTTCGCCGCCCGTGACGAGGGCGCTGTCGCAGAATTTGTCCGAGAACACCTTGCGCCATGTTGCGCCGGCGTCCAGGCTCAGCCATGCGCCGCCTTCGCGGCGTGCGCCGTTGCGCCACTCCTCGCGTGCCGTCACCAGCACGCGGTCGCCCTCTGCCGCAACGGCCCTCACCGCGCCTATTGGCAAGGAGGCTGGAGTTAGGCGGTACCATGTCCGCTCGTCTTCGGACCGCGCGAACACCGCGCCGGGCTCGCCTTTGGCGCCGACCACGCCTACGTAGAGGCGTCCGGACGCATAGGCGAGCGCCCGCACGCGCGGAGCCTCCGGGAACTCCGCCGGTTCGGGCTGAGTCCATGTGCCGCCGCCGTCAGTGCTTTCCACGAGTCCCTTTGGCCCTGCGTACATGACGCGGTAGTTTGGCTTCTTTCCAAGCACGGTCAAGTTGCGGACGATGGAATCGACAAAGCGGCTGGCCGCGTTGGTGCAGGGCGTCCACGTCTGTCCGCCGTCCACGCTCTTGGCCACGCATCCCGATCCGCCGCCGCCCCAGGAGCCGAATCCGGCCCAGACGGTCATCGTGTCGTCGGGCGCCTCGGCCACGCAGAAACAGGAGTTTGAGAACTTGCCGGGCACGCCGCTCATCGGGCGTGCAAGCGCGCGGCCGTAGTCGTCCGTCACGAGGAGGCCGATGTCGTAATAGCCCAGGTAGAAGCGCCCGCGCCGGTGGATTGAGGGCGTGATTGAATGGAGACAGGTCACTTCGAGGCCGGTTCCCGCGACAAGGCCATCGGACCGTTCCTCCGAATAGCGCTGCGACCAGGTGGCGGCATCGTCTTCGGTGGTGAACACCATGCCCGACGTCCCGAATGCGAGGCGCGACGGATCGGCCGGGGAGAGGGACATGCACATGACGGTTGCGCCCCAAAAGCTGATCCAACCGGGTTTCGTTGCCGGGAATGTCTGTCTCCAGCTCAGTCCGCCGTCTGTGGTCTTGTATATGCCGGTACACCACCAGGTGGCGCCGCCGGTCCAGACGACGTCGGGGTTGCGCGGATCGACGGCTATGCAGTCCGTCCATGTGCAGAGGTTGTTGCCTCCGCCGGATTTTCCTGGCACCTGCTTCAGGCCTTTGTTGCGAGGCTGCCATGTGCGGCCTCCATCGTCGCTTCGGTACACGCCGGCCGACCATGTCTTCTCGCCGCCCACCTGCATCAGCGTCACATACACGACCTCGGGCGACGACGGACTCCAGGCGAGTCGGCGGGTGCGCAGGTGGGACGGCAGACCTTCGTTGGACGGCGCCCATGTCTCGCCGCCGTCTTCGCTGCGGAAGACGCCTTTGTTCGTCGCGGCGAGCATGCGGCCCGCATTTTCGGACGAGACGGCGATGTCGTAGATGTCGATGTCTGCGCCGATTCCCGACTTGACGATCATACGCCATGTCTCGCCGCAGTCGTCCGAGCGCCAGATCTGTCCGCGCGCGCCTTTCCGCGCGCGGGGCTGTCCGACCGCCGCGTAGATGGTGTTCGGATTCTTGGGAGCGAACGCGAACTTCGAGATCGGGACGGTGTGCCTGCCGTTCGATATGGGAGGGAGTCCGCTGCGCTTCTCGTGCCATGTGAGACCGCGGTCGGTAGTCTTGTAGATGCCGCCTAGAGTGCCGAGAAACAGGATGTCCGGATCCGCGGGATGTTCGGCGATCGTCTCGACGAACATGTTCTTGAGACCTCGGTTGCGTGTCTCGTAGCGGCGCCCCGCGTTTTCGGAGAGATAGAACCCGCCCACGTCGCAGCCGACGAAGAGGCGGTCCTTGGCGTGCCGGCTCCAGAGGATCGACTGTATCCAGCCGCCTCCGCCCGGGCCGACGGTCCGCCAGGACAGGCGTTCCTCCGCGAGGCCTTTCACGCGCGTAGGCGATGGATTCGCCGTCACGCCGCCGACAAGCATCGCCATGGCCAAGGAGAAGAGAGTTCCTGTTTTCATGCTGATATTTTACCATATTCGGGTGACTATCCACAAACTCTGCTTTCCCTAAGGTATGTTTTCCAGTGATACCTTGTATTGGCGATTGACCACGCGTCCATTTTTTGATAAACTAATTGCCAACAAGAATGGAGACGAAAATGTCTATTAAAGCATCGTTTTTGACGAAGACCGCAGCGATTGCAGCTCTGGCAGTTGCCGCCGGATGTGCCACCACGGGCGGCAATTCGCCGTATCCCGAGAACATCGAGGAGGGTTTCATATCTCTCTTTGACGGGCAGACGTTCCTTGGCTGGGAGGGAGAAACCGAGTTCTTCTCGGGTGAATTCAACCCGCAGGTCGGATACATGGGATCCGGCAAGAAGCGCAGGCCATTCTGCTCGGACGGCTATGCGATGTGTTACACCCCCGGGACCAACGGGGCGGCGCACGCGATGTACACCAAGAAGGAGTATGGCGATTTCGTGCTGCGCTTCTGCTATCTCGTCTCCACCAACGCCACGGGCGCGGTGGGGCTGCGCACGCCCCTGAAGGCATGTCCCGATAAGGACGGCGTGGCGATTGCGCTGGCTGACGATTTCGGGCTTGAGAATTCTGATCTGGCCGCCGACCGCTTCTCCGGGTCGGTCGTGGGCTTCAAGGCGTCCCGCCGCGAGGAGAACATCCGCCTCGATTGGAAGCACGAGAGCGGCAACACCTACGCCAAGCCGGTTGAGAAGTGGAACATGGTGGAGGTGCGTGCGGTCGGCGAGAAGGTGACGGTGATGCTCAACGGAGAAATTGTCTCCGACGCGACCGTGAAGGGCCGTCCGGCGAAGGGCCGCATCGCCATCGTGGGCCGTGACAAGCCTATCAAGCTGATGCACTTGCGCGTGAAAAGGGTCGGTCCGGACTGGCGCCCCGACGCCTGCCCCTGCCTGAACCGCGCGCCTGCTGGATTCACCTCTCTGTTCGACGGAAAGACGCTCGCCAACTGGAAGGGCGTCACGAAGGAGGAGGATTTCGACCGTCCCTGGGTGCGCCAGGCGGCGACGCCGGAGAAGCGTGCCGAGATGCAGAGCAAGGCGGACGAGTTGATGCGCAAATTCTGGAGTGTTCGCGACGGCGCGCTGTTCTTCGACGGCAAGAAGGGCGGCTATTCGCTCGCCACCGTCAAGGACTACGCCGATTTCGAACTGTATGCCGACTGGCGCATTCTCACCGTCACAGGCGATTCGGGTTTCTACCCGCGTGGCGTCTGCCAGGTGCAGATATGGGACGCGCACAACATGTGGCATCTCGGCTCCGGCGGCCTCTACAACAACAAGGTCAACGAGCGCCACGCCATGTCGATCGCCGACCACCAGGCGGGCGACTGGAACCGCTGCTTCATCCGCATGAAGGGCGACCGCGTGACAGTACGGCTGAACGGCGTGACGGTGGTGGACGACGTACCGCTTGAAAACGCCAACGCCAAGCGTTGGCCGGGGCCGATCCCCGCAATCGAGCAGCTGGAGCTGCAGTGCCACGGCGATCCGCTCGAGTTCCGCAACATCTTCATCAGAGAGCTCTAGGAAGAACGGGGCAATCAGTTTGCGGGTGGCATCGAATCTTTCGACTTGAAGAAATGGACTTTGACACAGTAGAAACCTGCATCGACGCGTTGAAGCGCGGGGAGATCGTGGTCGTAACCGACGACGAGGACCGCGAGAACGAGGGCGACTGCATTTGCGCCGCCCAGTTCGCCACGCCAGGGAACGTCAATTTCATGGCATCTTTCGCCAAGGGCCTCATCTGCATGCCCATGAGCGGAGAGTGCTGTGACCGCCTCGACCTCCCGCAGATGGTCGCGGAGAACACCGACAACCACCAGACTGCCTTCACGGTGTCCATAGACTCCGTGGCCACGACCACCGGCATATCCGCCGCCGAGCGCTCGATGACGGCGCTCGCCTGCGCGGCAGACGGCGCGAAGCCGTCGGATTTCCGCCGTCCCGGACACATGTTCCCGCTCCGCGCCCGCCCCGGCGGCGTCTTGAAGCGTGCCGGGCACACCGAGGCCACGGTCGATCTCTGCCGCCTCGCCGGGCTCAAGGAGATGGGACTCTGCTGCGAGATCATGCGCGACGACGGCACCATGGCCCGCCTTGACGACATCGCCGCTTTCGCCAAACGTCACAAGCTCAAGTTCATGACCATCGCCGATCTGATCGCCTATCGGCGCCATCGCGAGAAGCTTGTCCGCTGCATTGAGGAGGTGGACCTCCCCACCGACTACGGTCATTTCCGCCTCAGGATGTACAGGAGCGAGCCTGACGGCCTTGAGCACCTTGCTCTAATCAAAGGCGATCTCGCGGCGGGCGGTCCGCCGCTCGTGCGAGTCCACTCCGAGTGCTTCACCGGCGACGTCCTTGCCTCCGAGCGTTGCGACTGCGGGCACCAGCTCCACTCCGCCATGCGCATGATCGAGGAGGAGGGGCGTGGCGCCGTCCTCTACATGCGCCAGGAGGGGCGCGGCATCGGCCTCGCCAACAAGCTCCACGCCTACAAGTGGCAGGAGAAGGGGCTGGACACGGTGGAGGCTAATGTGAAGCTCGGTTTTGCGCCTGATCTGCGCGACTACGGAGCTGGTGCGCAGATGCTAGTCGATCTGGGCCTTTCGCGTATCCGCCTCTTGACGAACAACCCTTGCAAAATCAAGGGTCTTGCCGGTTACGGGATCGAGATCGTCGAGCGCGTGCCGATCGTGGTGCCGCCGTCGGAGTTCGACAAGCGCTATCTCGAGACGAAGCGCGACAAGATGGGGCATCTTATCTGAAAGGGACAGGCATGACGATAACCCGTGAATCGACTTGGGACGAATCCCCGCCTGGCGGCATAGCCGCGTTGACGCGGCGAATGGCCGCGTTTATGGGCTCGGTCGGAAGGGCGGGACGGCTTATGGCTGAGTCTTTCGCCTATCTGCCAGGTGTGGTTGTGCGCAGAGCAGGCCGTGCCGCGATGCTGCGCCAGCTCTACACCACTGGCATACGCACACTTCCGGTCATCTCCGTGGTCGGGCTTTTCACGGGCATGATCCTGGGGTTGCAGGTGGGCCTGGCGCTCTCGCGGTTCAACCAGGAGATGTATCTGGGCGCGGCGGTGATGATAACGCTCATTCGCGAGATGGGGCCGTTCGTCACCGGCATATGCCTTTCCGCCTGCGTGGGGAGCGCCATGGCGGCGGAGCTGGGGTCCATGACGGTGAACGATGAGGTGGCGGCGCTCGAGATCATGTCCATCCCGCCCGTCCGCTTCCTGATGGCGCCGCGCATGGGCGCGCTTCTCGTGATGTCGCCGATCCTTGCGTTCTATGCATGCGTGCTGGGCGTCGTGGGCGGCGGATTGGTGGGTTACACGCAGCTCAACGTGCCGTTCGCCCAGTATCTCGCGAGCGCGATGAGCATGGCGGAGGTCAAGGACCTCTACGTGGGGCTTTTGAAGGCCACGGTGTTCGGAGCCGTGATCGGCACGGTCTCCTGCCATCAGGGATTCTCTGTGGAAGGCGGCGCAGTGGGCGTGGGGCATGCCACGCAGCGCAGCGTGATCATCTCCTTCCTCTTCATCCTCATGCTCGGGTACATGATCACCCGGTTGTTCTACTTCGAGTTCTGACGCCATGATACGCTTCGACAACGTAGTGAAGAAATTCGCAGGGCGCGAGGTGCTCTCTGGCGTCACATTCGAGGTGCGCGACGGCGAGATTCTCGCCATTGTGGGGCCGTCGGGCACGGGCAAGTCCGTGACGCTCAAGCACATGGTGCGCCTCCTGACGCCAACGTCCGGCAAGGTTTGGCTGAACGACGTGGAGATATCATCCGCGACCGGCAAGGCCCTTGAGACCGTGCGCGAGCGCTTTGGATATCTCTTCCAGGGCGGCGCTCTGCTCGGCTGGATGACAGTGGCCGACAACGTGGCGCTGCCTCTGAGGGAGCGTACGCGGCTGGGGCGCAAGGAGATTGACGAGCGCGTGGCCGAGGCCCTGGCCGCCGTTGAGCTTTCGCATGCGGCGGACCTCTTCCCGGCCGAGATATCGGGCGGCATGCAGAAGCGCGCCGGTCTTGCGCGCGCCATAGTCCGCCAGAGCGACATCATCCTCTACGATGAGCCCACGTCCGGCCTCGACCCCGTCACGTCCGTCACGATCAACCGCCTCATAAAGCGCCTCAACGCCGAGCGCAAGATGACTTCGATACTTGTCACGCACGATCTGCAGGGGGCTCTTCTCTTCGCGGACCGCATCATGATGCTGAAGAACGGCCATGTGGTGCTCGCCGCTCCGCCGGCAGAGTTCGTGCACTCGGAGATCCCCGACGTGCAGGAGTTCCTCGCCGCCCAGCTGATAACCCCGGACGTGCTCGGAAAGTCGCTTTGAAGCAATGACAACGAAAGAACCATAAAGGAGAACAAGAAATGTCCATGACAAGAAGATCGTTCCTCGGCGCGTCGGCGCTGGCCCTCGGCGGCTGCGCCACATGCTGCGGCAAGGGCCCCCGCCATGCAAGCGACTACGCCGGCGTGCAGGTGGGTGTGATCACCTACTCGTACCGCTCCATGCCGCGTGACTGGCGCGACGTGCTGCGCTACGTGCAGGAGGACCGCCTCGGTACCATCGAGCTGATGGGCGACGACGCCGAGACGTACATCGGCATACCGCGCACGCGCCCGAAGGACAAGTCCCAGTGGGCCGCCTTCGCCGCGCAGAACGAGAAGCTGCGCCTCGGTGCAGACATGGCCAAGTTCGCCGAGATGCGCCGCATCTTCGCCGACGCCGGCGTTGACATCCACATCGTCAAGTTCGGATCCGTAGGCACCGGCTCCGACGAGATCAACGACTACTACTTCAACGTCGCCAAGGCTCTTGGAGCGCGCGCCATCACCCGCGAAGTCCCCGCCCCGAAGGACTTCGACGTCATCGGCCCGCGCTGCGCCAAGTTCGCCGACAAGCACGGCGTCTTCGTCGCCTTCCACAACCACACGCAGATCAACTCCACAACGTACGACGGCTCGCTCCTCGGCTATTCCGAGAACCTCCGCATCAACTTCGACGTCGGCCACTACGTCGCCGCGTCCGTCGGCGATCCGCTCGACTTCGTGCGCAAGTACCACGACCGCATCTTCTCCATCCACATAAAAGACCGCACCACCAAGGAGCACGGGCAGAAGAACCTCGCCTTCGGAACGGGCGACACGCCCCTCTATCCGCTCTTCGACCTGCTCCGCGGCAACGGCTGGGACTACCCGTGCGACATCGAGCTCGAGTACGCGATACCCGAGGGCTCCGATGCCGTCAAGGAAGTGCTCGCATGCAACAAATACTGCCGTTCGGGCATTCTGCGCGGCTAGGCCGCGGCACGGGCCGGTTCATTCCGTCCGCACCAGGACGGCGGAGCTTCCTGAAGGGCGCTTTGGCTGTCGGCGCGTTCCCGTTCGTCGGGCGCGCCGCGCCGCCGGCCGCGCCCGACCGTCTCAAGTTCCTCTTCATGGCCGACCACCATGTCGAGAGCGACTTCGTCCAGAGCTTCGGCGCCGACAAGTCAAAGCCCGTCTACGAGTGCTGGAAGCCAGGCGATCACGCCGCCCTCGTCGAGACCTACCGCTTCATCAACGAAGATCCGTTCTGCCGCGACGCTTCGTTCGCGCTCTTCGGTGGCGACCAGATCAACACCGGCTACCTGTCGAACGCAGACGATCTGCGCGCCGAGATGGCAAACTACCATCGTACGCTCGCAGCTCTCGACCTCCACAGCCGCACGAAGGGGACGGACCTCTCGGACATGCGCTTCGCCTCTGTGCCGAAGTTCTTCTGCCGTGGCAACTTGCCGAGAGGCTGCGCCCCGGTCGAATTCACATGCCGTCCGCCCGTCTCCCGTGTGATCGCGATCCAGGGCAACCATGACACCGGCGTCGGCGAATTCTACCGCGAATGCGCCTTCACCGGCGGCGACGTGCGCTTCATAACGTTCTTCGCGTCATATGTGGGCCTGCCGGCGCCGAAGGGGCAGTTCCGCTCCACGGCGAGCATTTCCGATAATGCGATGGACTTCATCGAACGCGAGATGTCCGCCGCCGCCGCCGACCCGTCCATCCGCCACATCGCGCTCGTCTCGCACTGGGCGATCGCACCGGGCGGCACTGACTTCGTCTGCCCGATCCTCGACGCCTGCAGGGAGAACAAGATGAACGACAACCGCCGGCGCCTGCTCGCCCTCTGCGAACGCTGCGGATGCGATCTCTACATCAACGGTCACGAGCACAACGGCAAGTACCCTGTGGCGAAGGCCGGGCCGCTTTCGGACGTCAACTGCGGCACGGTCACATGCGAGCCGGGCGGACGATACTGCGGCGCGTTCGCAATCGTCGAGATCCTGCGGCGCCAGGCGCTGTTCCACGTCTATTCGCGCGCCGCCGTGTCTCCCTCGGGTGCTCTTGAGGCTCCGCCAAGGCGTCTCTTCACGCGTGAGATTCCGCTTACGCCGCTGCGTGCCTAGCGGCTTGTCGAGAATCTAAGAATACCATTGACTACGAGGGCGAGATTCGCTAAAATATCAGACCGATTTTCAACCCCAAGACGGAAGGAACGAAAACGGTGAATGTGATAGAACCGTTGTTGCAACTGCAAGACGTGGACGGCCGGATCCGCGAGGCTGAGCGAGAGGCGAGGGACATCCCTCAGCGCAAGGCGCAGGAGACGGCGAGGCTGGCGGGCGTGAACGCAGCGCTCGAGATAGCCAAGAACCAGCTTGCGGCGATGCGGCAGCGCATCAACGGCGAAATGGAGGAGGCTGCGCAGTATCGCGCAAAGGCGCAGGCCCTCAAGCTGGCCCAGCCCTCCATCACCTCGAACAAGGAGCTGCAGCAGTCGCTCATGCAGCAGGAGAGTTTGGAGCATGACGCCGAAGCGGCCGACAACCGGGCCATGGCCTTGGAGGAGGATGAATTGCCGAACCTCGAGGCTCGCCTGGAGACAGCACAGGCCAAGGTGGACGCCGAGCGCGGTGGAGTGGACGGTTACATCTCCGAACTCGAATCGCGCCTCGCGGAGGTGAAGCAGCAGCTTGCCTCGCTGGCCGACGAGCGCAAGGAGGCCGCCGCCAAGGTTCCGCCTCGCTTCCTGCTCTACTATGAGCGTCTCCGCACGAAGCGTTGGCCCGTGGTGGTTCCGTTGAACTCCGACGGCGTCTGCGACGGCTGCCATATGAAGCAGCCTCCTTTCGTCGCCCAGACCGTGGCCCACAACGCCAAGTTCGCCCAGCAGGATTCGTCCCGGCAGATGGAGCTCGCCACCTGCACCATGTGCGGACGCATACTCTACAGCGACCTTTGATCTTTGAATTTCTTCGGCGTCTGCGCGCGAGTGACCGATCGCGCCCGAAAGGGTGAGGAAAGTCCGGACTCCGCAGGACGGGAGACCCGGCTGTAAAGGCCGGGGACGCGGCGGCAATCGCCGCGGACGGAAAGCGCCACAGAGAACAGACCGCCCCCGCAAGGGTGGCAAGGGTGAAAAGGCGGTGCAAGAGACCACCGGGGCGCGGGCGAGAGCCCGCCCCGCAGGGCAAGCCCTCTCCGGAGCAAGATCAAATAGGGAGCCGAACGGGCTGTCCGTCCGGTCCGCGCCACGAGGCGCGGTCAAGCTCCGGGTTGATCGCGCAAGATGAATGATCGGACTTCCGCGGGCGACCGCGGGAGGAACAGAATCCGGCTTATTCGCCGCGCGCCGGCGCCGAAGTTCCAACGCTTATGAAAGTGATAGCAATAGACGGCCCGAGCGGATCGGGCAAAAGCTCCACCTCGCGGCGCCTCGCCGGCGAGCTTGGCTTTCTGCACGTCGACTCCGGCGCGCTCTACCGCATCATGACCTGGCAGTGCCTTGAGCATGGCGTTGACACGAGCGACCCCGCCGCCGTCGCGGCTTGTGCCGCCGAGGTGGAGATCGATTGCCGCCCCGAGGCCGGGGCGATCGCCTACTACGTGGGCGGCGAGGCTCCGGGCAACAGGATAAGGACGCCGGAGATAAACGCCCACGCAAGTCCCGTCGCCACCGTGAAGGAGGTTCGCGACCGCGTCACTGACATTCTCCGCTCGCTCGTCCGCTTCGGCGATCTTGTGGTGGAGGGGCGCGACATAACCACCGCCGTTTTCCCCGACTCCCCCGCCCGCTTCTACCTCACGGCGTCCGCCGAGGCGCGCGCGGCGCGCCGCCAGAAGGAGGAGGTCGAGAAGGGCATCGCATCGCAGAGCGCCGAGGCGGTCAAGGCGTCACTCCTCGCGCGCGACGCAATCGACTCCACGCGCAAATACGCGCCGCTGAGAAAGGCCGACGGCGCGCTGGAGATCGATTCCACGGAACTCACCCTCGACCAGGTGGTCGAGACGGTCCTGGCCGCGCTTCCACCGGAATGGAGAAAACGATGAACGCAAAGTCGCTCCCGCTGGACAACGACGGGCTGGAGGCACTGGCGCGCCGCTGGCCCACGCCTTTCCACCTTTACGACGCCGCCGCGATCCGCGCCAACGCGCGTCGCCTCAAGGCGGCTTTCGCCTGGAACGAGGGATTCCGCGAGTACTTCGCCGTGAAGGCCGCGCCCAACCCGCATCTCATGGCGCTTCTGAAGGAGGAGGGGTTCGGGAACGACTGCTCGTCGATGGCCGAACTAGCCCTCGCCGAGGCCGTCGGCAACGTCGGGGAATCCGTGATGTTCACCTCGAACGACACGCCCGCAGAGGAGTTCCGCCGCGCCGCCGCCATCGGCGCCATCATCAACCTTGACGACATATCCCACCTCGCCTATCTTGAAAGCGCTCTCGGCGGACGGTTCCCCGAGCTCCTCTGCTGCCGTTGGAACCCAGGCCCCCTCAAAGGTGGCAACGCTATCATCGGCAAGCCCGAGGAGGCGAAGTACGGCTTCACCACCGCGCAGCTCTACGACGCCTACGCCGCCATGAAGGCCAAGGGGGTGAAGCGCTTCGGTCTGCACACTATGGTGGCCTCTAACGAGCTCGATCCGCAGTACATAATCGACACGGCCACGCTCCTTTTCGATCTCGTGGCCGACATCTCCGCCAAGGTCGGCGTCTCCTTCGAGTTCGTCAACATCGGCGGCGGGATCGGCATCCCTTACCGTCCGGAGCAGACCGCCCAGGACTTCGAGCGCATCGGCGCCGGGATAGAGTCCGCCTACAAGGAGCGTATCGTCGGCCGCGGTCTGCCGCCGCTCAAGCTCTACATGGAGTGCGGACGCTGCATCACGGGTCCGTTCGGATACCTCGTCTCGCGCGTCCGCCACGTGAAGAACACCTATCGCACCTACGTGGGGCTGGACGCCTGCATGAGTAACCTCATGCGCCCCGCGCTCTACGGCGCGTATCATCATATCTCCGTCCCGAAATACGGCGCGGCTGGGACTGAATACAACTATCCCGGCGCGAAGCCCGAGGTGCCGCTCATGCTCTGCGACGTGACGGGCTCGCTCTGCGAGAACAACGACAAGTTCGCCATTCAGCGCGAGATCCCGGCCGTCGAGCCCGGCGACCTTGTGGTCATCCACGACGCCGGCGCGCATGGGCACGCCATGGGATTCCAGTACAACGGCAAGCTGCGCAGCGCGGAGCTTCTTCTGGAGGAAGACGGCTCCGTGCGCGAGATCCGCCGCGCCGAGACGCTCCGCGACTACTTCGCCACGCTTGACTACCCCGGTCTTGACGATGAATGATGAGTAATGAATATGCGTGCAATGTTGCTGTGCGTGTAGTGTTGCTGTGCGCCTTGCTGGCGTTGACGTGTACGCTGCGGGCCGAGTGGGTGGCGTATGGCCCGCCGCCGGATGCCGCATCGCGCTGCTCTGCCGCTGCGGAATCGGGAATTGGATCGTTCCCCGGTAGGGCGGGCGCGCCGCGCACGCCGCCGAATCGCCCTGCAATTCTCAATTCTTGCCTTGAGACCCGACTTCCTGCGTCGGACCCAATTCGCATTCGCGAACTCGCACGGTCTCTCGACTTCGACTGGCGGAAGTGCTTCGATTTTGTCCGCGACAACATACTCTTCGAGCCCTACTTCGGCTTTCTCCGGGGGGCGGAGCGCACTCTCCTCGACCGCGAGGGGAACGACGCCGATCAGTCTCTTCTTCTCGTCACGCTTCTGCGCGAGTGCGGCATCTCCGCGACGATCATGTATGAGCCGTACGCGGCGGACGGTTCGTCTGGCTTCGTGGTGCCCCTTTCATCCGCGACGAATCCAGGCGAGGGATGCTCCGCCGCCGCTTGGCTGGGGGTGGACGAGACGGGGACTGGGTCCAACATCTACGAGCGCGTCTCGAAGAAGATGCTGGCGTTCCAGCGTCCGTGCTGGGGAATGTGGTTCCCCGATTCGCCGCGATGGCTTGTCCGCACAGATCACTTCTGGGTGGCGGCGGACATAGAAGGGGCTGTGGTTGACCTCGATCCGTCCTTCAAACCGTGCGTTGTCCGTCCGGGGCGCGACGCGGCGGCAGACATGGGGTATTCGCGCGCCGCGCTCCTGGTCGCCGCCGGCGGAACGGTGGGGACATCGTCCGCGCAGTCGCTTTCAGGTGCCGCCGTAGACGCGGCGCTCGACGGCTACGCCGCCGAACTGGAAAGTGTCTGGACGAACGCCAACACGTCTGCGGCGGACTTCATCGGCGCGAAGACGACTGCGCCGCATGACGCCGACGCGCCTACCTTCCCCGGCGCGATCCTCTCCGGCGCCCCCATCGACTTCTTCGCGCAGAACGACGACTTCAAGAACTCCTTCCGAGCCGTGGCGACGCTTTCGATCGACAACGGCTCCGATAGCTTCTTCCTTGACGAGGTCGGCGCGCGCACGATCTGGATGTCCTACGAGTCGGAGACTGGCGGCACTCTGCGTGGCGTGTGCAGCGTGGACGGTGAAGTGTTCTGGGACAGGACGGGCCTCTCGGCCGGGAACGACTCGCTCGGCGTCACGGTGGCGTTGACGAACACATTCACGTCTGCGACCTATTCGCTTTCCCGCGCCGCCGCAAACATCTACGCGCTCCCCGTGGGATTCGGCGGCGACGCGCGGGGCGGGATGCGCCGCTGGGCGGCGGAGCGCTTTCTGGAGGCGCGCGCGAATTGGGGCGAGTCCGATCCCCGCGCGGTTGCCGCCGCGCTGCATTTCCTCGGCGTCTCGTGGCAGTCGCAGACCGCGATGTCGGCGCGCCTTGCGAACGGACTTGCCGATGAAGAATGCCGCGAGTTCTACTCCATCGGCGTCGCCGGCCAGGCAGGTGCGCCTTTCGTGGACATGAAGAATAGTTGGAATGGACATGTCGGCGGCATTTTGAAGTTCCACGCTTTGACGATCCTGCGTTCCGCCTTGGAGCATGCCGTGCTGGACCAGTTGGACGGGCCTGACGCGCCCGCCGCGTCCACCGTGAAGCTGCTTGCCCTCGCGAACGCGTCCGGCGAACCTGTCTATCTTGCCGATGCGAATAATTGGATTTCCGTATCTTCCGTACTTTCTGGGTGGCCGCAGGCGCAGATGGACTCGTTCGCGGCGCGCATCCAGTCCGGCGCCTCCATCCTCCTTCCGCAAGGCACGGCGATGTCCGTCGGTCTTTGGAACGGCAGGGGCTGGATGGAGCGGATCGAGAGCGGAGGCACATCGTGGGTGAACATGATGATCTCCGGCGGACTCAACGGCGGCAACTGCGGCTCAAGCATCATGGCGGGCGAGGGGCGCTATTCAGACAACGCGCGCCAAATGACCATATCCACTTCCCCGCATGGCGAATCCACGGCGGCTGACCCCGTGTCGCTGCCGTCGGGCGCGTTCGTCTCCTCCGCGCGCGACCTCGCGCTGAACGCCGGGGCTCCGCTCGCCTGGACTAGGCGGTACGACTCCCGAGCGCGCCATTCGGACGGGCCGCTCGGGCGCGGCTGGACGCACGGCTTCGCGGCGCGGATCATCGAGACCACCGACCCCGACGCCGTCTTCGGCGGCGGCTCGACGTCCGCCGCGATCCCGTCCGTCGTGGCGCACGTCGTGGCGCACGATCTTGTCGTGTCCGAGGCCGATGGCGGCCTCTCGAACGGCGAGCGCGCCCGCCGACTTCTCCTCGCCGCACTCGTCGCGGACTGGTGGACGCGACGCACCACGGGCGCGTCCGCCACCGTCGATCTCGGTGACCGCGCGCTCGCGTTCCACCGCCGCGCGGACGGCTCGTACGCGCCGCCGCCCGGCGTCTCAGCCGAATTGAGAATTGTTGATGGGGAATTGAGAACTGGGACTCTCGCCGAGCGCAACGGACCAACCTACCATTTCGACGCCTCCAACCGCCTCTCCCGCGTCGCGGACATCTCCGGCAACGAGACCACGCTCTTCTACGGCCCGGACGGCCTCCTCTCGCGCGTGGAGAACGGCTTCGGCGCGTCGTTCGACGTCACTTGGTCAGACGGGCGCATCGCCTCCGTCATCGATTCCGCAGGCCGTTCCGTCTCGTACGCATACGACGGCGCCTTCCTCACGAACGTCACGGACGCCGCCGGAGAATCCTGGAGCATGGAATACGACCCCGCGACGGGCGCGCTCGCCGCGATGTCGGCCCCCGACGGCGGAGAGACCGTCCGCAGCCGCTACAATTCCCTTGTGCAGGTCACGAACCAGACTGACGCATCGGGCGGTGTCTGGACATTCGGCTACGCCGCATCGGGAGGGCCGTGCCCCGTCACGGCCGATGGTAGGGCGGCCAGCCCTCTGGCCGCCGCGTGGGACGAAGATCCGCTCGGCCACAGGCAGGTGCAGTCGTTCGATGCCGACGGGCGCGTTCTCTCGCGCATGTCCCGCGACGGAGCGCTCTCGTCCTTCGCATACGACGGACACGGACATCTCGTCACCAACGTGGACGCGCTGGGGACTATCCGCACGGCGGAATGGGACGCAAACGACAATCTCGTGAGAATGGTGGAGGGCTCGGGAACGCTCGTACGCGAGACGTCCTTCGCCTACGACGTATCTAACCGCCTCGTCTCAGTGACCAACGCCCTCGGCGGCGTGACGGAGTTCGCATACGACGCGCACGGCCGCGTGACGCGCATCCTTTTCGCCGACGGTACCTCGGTCGAGCGCGAATGGACCGGCAACGGCCTTCTTTCTTCTTCCTCAATTCACAATTCACAATTCACCATTCTCAATTCCTCCTACGCCTACACCGAGGCCGGCCTCCCCGCCTCGCGCACGACGACAGGCCAAGGTCTTCCTCCCGAGGGGATCGTCGAGTCTTTCGCGTGGGACTCCGCCGGGAACCTTGTCTCGTTCACGGACGGCGAAGGCCGCACGACGTCGTTCTCCTACGATCCCTGCGGACGCCTCGTGTCGCGCACCAACGCGCTGGGCGGCGTCACCGCGTATGCCTACTCAGCCTCCGGCTTCCTCACGAACGTCACGGACGCCGCCGGACGCTCCATTGCGATCCGCCGCACTCCATCCGGCAAAGTCGCGGCGGTGGTGTTCCCCGACGGCTCGCTTTCCACCAACATCTACGACGCCGCCGACCGGCTCGTCGCCTCCACGAACGCCAGAGGCTCCGTAGTCTCGCTCTCCCTCGACGCCGAGGGGCGCGTCGTCTCGCGCACGACCGCCGCCGGGACGAGCGGCGTTGCGTACAATCTCCTGGGCCTGCCCGTCGCCGCAACGAACGCCGCCGGCGAAACGGCGTCGTTCGCGTACGACGCGCTCTCCCGGCTCGCTTCATGCACTAACGGCCTTGGGTTCGCATGGGAGATGGAGCGCGACATCCTGGGGCGCCTCGTCCTCGTCCGCAATCCCCTAGGCAAGGCCAGTCAGTTCGGATACGACGCGATGGGCCGCCGCGTGTCGTCAACGCGTCCGTCTGGTGCGGCGGACCGCTTCGGGCACGACGCCCTGGGGCGGCTCGTCTCATACACCAATGCGGCGGGGAGCGTCCACACGCTCGTGCGCGACGCCCTTGGCCGAGTCCTCTCCGAGATAGACGGCGAAGGCCGCGAGCTCTATTCCGCGGCTTACGACAAATGCGGCAACGTGACGAACCTCGTGCGCGGCGACGGTAGGGCGGCCAGCCCCCTGGCCGCCGTCTCAATGTCCTACGATGCGTTGAACCGGCTCGTCTCGCGCACGGCCGGCGACGAGAAGGAGGAATTCTCCTGCGACGCGACAGGATTGCTCCTCACCGCATCCAACTCCGTCGCGCGGGAATCGTTCGCATACGACGTCTGCGGACATCTCGCCGCCTCCTCGACGCTTATCGGGGAGAACAATTACAGTGTTTCATATCTTCGCGACGGCGGCGGCATCGCGACGAACATCTCATACGGCGCCGGCATGTCCGTCTCGCGCGAATACGATTCGGACGGAAGGCTCGTCAGGGTGCGCGACTGGCTCGGTCACGAATGGACTTTCTCCCACAACGGCGAGGGGAAACCCCTTGGCGGCGTTTCGCCGGACTGGCGCGCGCATTCCTTTTCCTACGACGCGGCAGGACGGCTCTCGTCGTGGTCTGTGGCCGGTATTGCCGGAAGGAGCCTTGAGCGGGACGCCGCCGGGCGCCTCATGCGCGAGACCGTGACGGCCGGCGCGATGCCGCGCCCCGCGAAGGAGCGGCGCGCGCACAACACGTTCGACGCAGCGGGGCGCATCGTCTCGGCGGACGTCGAGTGCGGCGCGGGGGAGTCCGTCCACGAGGTGTATCTCCACGACAGCTGCGGCGCGGTGACGAATGTCTCCGCCGCCGGAGAGACCGTGTTCGCCGCATCCTACGACGCTCAGGGCCGCCTTGCGTCGCTGGGAGGGCCGCCGTCCTCTGCGGCCACCTTCTCCTACGATGCCCTCGGCAACCGCATCCATGCGAACGGCAGCATGTTCATCCCCGACCACGACGACCCTCTCAAGCGCCCGTTGCTCGAATGCGACGACGCTGGCGTCCCTGTCCGCGCCTACATCTGGGGCGCGGGCCGCCTCCTCGGCTGGCTCGACTTTGAATCCGCCTCATCGGGAGGGCCGCGCTCCGGCGCGGCCAATGGTAGGGCGGCCAGCCCCCTGGCCGCCGCTCTCACCATCGCCCACTGCGACGATCGCGGCAATGTCATCGCGCTCTCTTCCGCCGACGGAACGATCCTCCACACGGCCCACTACGGTCCGCATGGTGAAGACTGGGGGACGTCGGGCGAGAATCCGTCGCCATTCGCCTGGCTCGGCGGTTTCGGCGTAATGCGCGTTGCTACGCAATCGCAATCCCCGAACTCCAACCCCCAATTCTCGATTCTCAATTCTCAATTCTCAATTCTCTATCTCACACGCCACCGCCTCTATTCTCCATCCCTTCGTCGATTCCTTTCGTCCGATCCCATCGGCCTTTCCGGCGGTCTGAACCTCTACGCCTACTGCTCTGGCGACCCGCTCTCCTATGTCGATCCTCTGGGACTGAGTCCTTTCGATGCCGCAGTGCAAGGATTTTGGGAGGGATTGCGTGAGGGCCTCAGTACCGAGGCGCGCATTTTCGATTATGTCTGGAATACCACGTGGGAACTTCTTGCGTATAATCCTAACATTCATGACGCTGGGATGCAGCAAGCAGTGAATGACGGTATTCTGGCGTACGTGGGTTCACCGTTGGGGAGGTTGGGGGCGTATGATCAAAAGCCATTGGCTGCTGATGTTGAACTTGTCAGCGCAATATGGGACCTAGGCGCTGCCGCAACTGTGTATAGAAATTTAGGACAACAAGAAACTGTGGGCCAAAATTTTAGTATGAGTCCTCTTGGACAAACTGTTTATAGAGTTTGGGGGGGCGAATCATCGCCATGGGGACAATCATGGACACCTATTAACCCTAACACTGTAGAAAATTATAGGAGTGTGGCAGGATTACCTAATGTGAATTCTGGGAGATTTGTAACTGAAGGAGTACTAATCTCTAATGAAGGTATCTCGGTAAGAGGTGCACAGATTATACAAGAAGGACAACAAGGGGGATTAACGGAGTATTTAATTCCAAATGCAATGGAAAAAATACGTATAATACGAGTTTCAGGCGCTAACCCGGAGTTTTAAATGAAAAAGTATTGTCTTACATCAACTGAGTTGCGCAATCCATATGCGGCGCGTCAATGTGTCTTGATTCGTCGCATCTCAAACGAACTCAGGGGGGATCTGGCGATGGTGACGGTATCCCCACCATTGGAACGATGGATTTACAACACAGCAGAGGATATCTCAACGTTGATCCTTGCAGCACGATTTGAAGGTGAATCGTTGTTTGTTGAAGGCTGGCAATCTCTTGCGGTATATATTTGTTCCTACACAGAATCACCTAATGCAAGAATCAACATCCTTGATTATGGACTATTGACAGTAGAGGAATGAGAGATGCAATCATATCTATCTATTCTGTGCCGTTTGTTCAGATGTAATTGGACAACGCTCTTTGTCGGATGGCAGGGGCTGGGGGTATTCTCGCCGTGGAGATACGATCAAGAGGCATCTCAAGCGTTGTTCACTGAAAAAGAACTTGGAGAGTATTGCACTGGCAGATTGTTCCGTGTTCAGGACGATGTGAAGAGTAAATACATTATTGAGTTGCTTGACGAGTTGTCTGACGTAACACATGTTCACTCAACAATTCTAGAACGTATCAGACCGCTGGCGGATACTTGCGAAGATAAAGTTTTGATGGAGCGACGGAAATGGCAATGTGCGATACTTTTTGACATTATTAACGATCCTCGCTACGAGACGGATTTTGACCGTCTCTGCGCCTTACGTGAATTTAAAGTTAAGGCAGGCCCGATTATTGACATGTCAAACGATGTGGATAGATACTTCTCACTCGAAGTTGGGCATTCTCTAACTAGTAGCGAGATATTGAAAAAATATAGGACGTATCTCAGTGATCTGATTTGCCAAATTAAGCAACGTGACATGTCGAGTGTGTCTACGCAATTCCGTAATTTCACCTCAGAAGAAAAAGGTCTTATTTCCTTTCTGATGCGAGCGGTGCAGAAGGATGAGGGCTATATTACCAAGTTCTTTTCGGAAACGCAGTGTTTCAACTTGAATGATGGCGGGATGGGGAGCCTTCGATTTATGCCGATCGGTAATACCCTTGCTTATGACACACGAAAGTTTGGCCATGTGATGAGTTCATGCAATTTTAATGATGAGGATGGTGTTCTGGTAAGTGTCGCCCTATATGCGGATTCATTCGGTAATCCGTTTGAGCTGGATGTGTGGAAGGTGGATTTCTCCCCGCTCGTGCGGATTCCAAGCGATCCCAGTAAATTCACTTTGGAAGATGCAGTAGGATGACTTATGCGAGTGCGATGTACAACAAATAATGTGTCAGACATTTCGGTCTGCTCTCATATAGTGCGACAAAAAGGCCACTACTTTGGGTGTGGAACGCAACGTGTCCCTTTGACGCTGCAGAAAACATACGTGGTCTATGCCTTGTTGGAATGTTCAACGGAGAAATGGGTATATGTCGTTGATGATGACTATCCTTCAATATGGTATCCGCTTGGATATTTACTCGATTTCTTTGAGATCATTGATGAAAGAGTTTCTAAAATCTGGAAACCCGAAGTCTTTGTTTCATTTGGAGAAGGAGTTGGCCGTCTTCGAACTTTTGAAGAATGGTCCAATGATCCAAGTTTCTATGAACGGCTCGTTGACAAGGAAAGCTTGGAAATGGAGATTTTCAACAAGCGGAAAGAGTTCATGGATCTGGAATATCCATGCCGAGAAGGATTTAAGAGTTTAACGCATTTTGATTCGAATTGGTGTCAATGCCCATCCTGTGGATGTGTATGGGAAGATGGTGGGCACACGGTGGGTATGAAGCGATGCCCTGAATGCATGGAAATTCTTGTGGATGAGCTTTGGACGGGAGAATAAGGAATCATACCCATGATAGAAACATTTTTGACAATCGTGGTTGCCGCCGGCGCGGCGGTGTTCGGTGCGATGGCGGCGATGTGCTGGCTGCGCGAGCGCGGTCTTGTGTCCGTGCGGGCGATTCTGCCGAGATCGCGAAAGGCGATGGTTAGACTCGCCCTGGCCTCTTTGTTCGCTGCTGGCGCCGTCAGGTACGGCGGCTCGAAGGGGATTCGCGAATCTGGGGGCATGGAAGAGCAGCCGCCATCGATAAGTGCCGACGGCGGCCAGGAGGGCCCTGCCTTGCGTTCCGGCGACGAGCCGCACTTCGCCGCCATAATGCCTACCAACGACTGCATGCTCCTCAAAATAGCACTGCCGTCAGGCGGCGTCGCCGACGATACGCTCGATCTCTTCAGTACGACGAATCTTCTCACTCCCTGGTCGCTCCTCGGCGAGATCTCCGTAAGCGTGTCCACGGTGACTGCCGTAGTTCTGGTGGCCAGTTCCGACTTCCCAGACGCGCCGTCCGTCATGCCAGTCTCCGCATTCTTCGCCTCCGGAACGCACGTCGATAGCGACGGCGATGGCATCTTCGACAGCCGAGAACGCTTCCTCCACGGCACTAATCCATCGCACTGGGACACCGACTGTGACGGACTCTCCGACGGCGACGAGATCACCTCCGGCATTGATCCACTCTCGCGCGACACCGACGGAGACGGCTATCCCGACGACGAGGAGATCGCGTTCTCAACAAATCCCCTCGTCGCGAACACCGGCGCGGCGACAACTATACGCTATGTGTACGACGACGATGACCGCCTGACCGCGGCGTATGTCGGCGCGGACGGAGGCGCGTCGCTCACGGGATGGACATCGACGGGCGATCCAGCAACGGCGTCGGAGCGCGCGGCGCACGATTGATTCGGTGGCATCGCCTGAAATCTGCTATAATATCCACCGATGAAATCTTGGAACGAAATACGAAAGGCGACGACGGCGTTCGTCGAGCGATGGAAGCATACAAGGGCCAGACTGTATATAGAGTCTGGGGGGAAGAGGCTTTGCCGTCGGGACACTCTTGGACTCCTGTTAATCCATCAACCGTATCATCTTATCGTTCTGTTGCAGGATTACCAGATGCAAATAGCGGTAGATTTGTTACTGAAGCTATAATACAAGACATCTCCGATATTCAGGTCAGACCAGCTCTTCCTTTTAATGGTAATCCTGGTGGAATAACTGAGTACATCATTCCTAATCCCAACTCGCAATTGCGAATAATTCGCATTTCGGGTGTAAATCCAGAATTCTAGAGCTTATGATGAAAATTGACTTCTATCTATCCTCTTTGGATTATCAAAGTTTTGAAACACCTCGTGCATGTTCGGTTGTCAGAGAGGTGGACATCCCCATATTCTCTGGGAAAGGACTCCTTGTTGAAATCAATCCTCCCATAATCGGGCAACCTTACGGGTTTGGTGGCGATGATATACATTTAATCGTCCTCACACCTCGATTTGAAGGTGTTTCTTTATCCTTGACTCACAAATGGCCTTGTCAGGTTCATATTTTGTGTTCGTCTATAATTGCCAATGGGGAAGAATTTCCTGATGCGAGTAGTGTCTTACACATCGCCTGGGGAGAGATTTCTCAGCCTAAAAGAGAATGAGGTTTATGCCATGCTTAGGAAAGTCGTAAGCAATAATTCTAAACACACGATTGCCACGCCAGAAAACGGCGATATCTGCTATAATACTCCAACGGATAAAAGCATATGAGGCCATTGTCTGAAAGCAAAAGAAGACAGGCGGCGCGGGCGTTCGTCGAACGGTGGACGTTTCGGCGCGGAAGCGAAAAGGGCGAAGACCAGCAGTTTTGGAACTCGCTTCTCGGCGAGGTGCTGGGCATGGAGGATGTTGTGTCCCGTGTGCAGTACCAGATACCCGTTCCCATGAAAGGGACGACGAAATTTCTTGACGCATGGATTCCAGAGACACGTGTTTTGATAGAGCACAAGTCTCGTGGTGTGAACCTCGACGCGCCGCAAGCGGGACACGGCGGCTTGACCCCATATGACCAGGCTGTGGAATATGACAACGCCCGTGCATTCGACGAAAAGGCGCGATGGATCGTCACATGCAACTTCGACGAGTTCCGCATCTACGACCGCACGAAGCCGCTTGCCTCTCCCTTGAAAGTGCGGCTTGGCGACTTGCCGAAGGAGGCGTACCGACTCGTGTTCCTCGTGAACCCGAAGGAAAAGGCCATTGACCGAGAATTGGAGATTTCCGTACAGGCCGGAAGGATCGTCGGCGAGATATACGACGCGCTGTTGAAACAATATCAGGACTTCGGACTTCAGACTTATGACGGCAGAAAGCATGAAGTCCTTGGTCCGAAGTCTGAAGTCCTCGCCGCGCTCAATCGCCTCTGCGTTCGTCTCGTGTTCTGCCTCTACGCCGAGGATGCCGAGATGTTCCCGAAGGACTGCTTCAGGCGGCTCGTAGAGAACACCCCCGCTTCTTTTCTGCGGGAGAGATTAAAGAAGCTCTTTGAAATCCTGGATACGCCGCTTAATAAGCGCGATGTTTATCTTGAGCCCGAACTATGCGCCTTCCCCTACACCAACGGCGGGCTGTTTTCGGTCATGAATAAACAAACGGATTTGCTTACACCTAACGGTGTTCGCGATCCTGAAAAAGTGAGTGTATTGGAGAACTTGGTGTTCAACATGGTGCTGAGGGGCAATATTGGTCTTTACAAAATCCATTAACTACAATTGATTATGCGAAGCAAATGGGATTACCAGCAAATTCAGGAGATATGACTTTTATAATGGGAGGAAGAATAGTTCCAGGAAGTAATTTCATAACAAGAGAAGCACCTGGAATAGGAAGGAATACGGGTGGTGGAATAGAAGTAGTAGTTCCTCCCAATAGTGTACAAATTGATTGGTTTGTTATGCCATAAATTTAGCGAGGTCTTTATGTTGTCTAATGATATACTGTTGAGAATACTAGCTGGTGGTCACATCTGCCCCGACGAACGACAGCGGATGGGAATCACAATTCATACCGTCATCCAATACAATGAACTTGTACGTATTCTCGTCAATGAGTTGAATAAAACAGGAGTTTTCCCTTCAAATGTGGATTTCGCTGTCCTTGATGTTCGGGAGGGTATGTATATCGTTAAAACAGACAAAGGATATGAATGCCGCATGCACCGATACTCACCATCCAATCCTAAATTGGTGGTAGAAGCAAAAACAATTGTATTTGCAGATATTAGAGAAGTTGTCAATTTCTATTTGAAATGGGAACTTTGCCTTCCGGGACGTCTTGATGGAATAGAAGTTAGGTAAAATATGCTATTAAGGAGATAGGAAAATGAATCCATATATCGTTTATGACATGGTTGATGTTATAAATAAAACAGCGACTTGTCCCGTTGCGCTTAAGGAGGAATTGACGCGAGCTCTTTATGCGGGAAGTTCGGGATTGGAGATACTAGATGGGATAGCACATGTCTTCCGTGACCCACAATATCAAACTTTCATTGACCATGTATTACAGTCCAATCATCTTCCGGGCAGGAAAGCTGTTATCGCATACGTTGATACATTATTTGGACGGCAGAGCATTGACGAATCAATGTTTAAAACGACTGTTACCGGAAGTTACGGCGAATGCTCGTCTGAATCAGAGGGATCAAATAATCGAAATGATCCAGGATTTTCTAAACGATAAAGACAGGAGAAATCATGAAAGTACAAAATGTTGAAACACTCAATCTCAATGATTAAGGGGGATGTAGATGAAAGGATGTTGTTCTTGTTTCGGTTATGCATTTGGGCTATTCGTCTTGTGCGGCATCGCTGTAAGCCTTGTCGGGAAAGAGGCAGCAGTCCCATTAACGTTTCTTTTGTTCTGCATCCTTGCGTGGATGCATGTAAATCATTGTAAACGGGAACAAATGATGAAAATGACGGAGGATGATGCTCCCATTGAATCATCGGCGTCATATCCACAATGCGATGAATCGCAAGATGATGCTTCCATGCCTGTGCTGGTTGACGGGATCCTTGTTCATGAAGTGGACGCTATCGCATCGAAACTGAAGGATTCCGGCATAAGTTTCAGCGTCGAGCGCAGCGCGGAAGATAGAAGTTTTGTGTATGGCGGTCATGGCGGGACTGGTACGCAGATGCGCATCAGAGTGAATCGGGCCGACCGCGAGAAAGCGGTCAAGGTCCTTGGCAATATGTTCACCACAACATAGATGGCAGTTGGCAAGGGGAGCAATGAAACTGAACAAACCTATCGTAGAAACGCTTTTGACGATCGTGGTTGCCGCCTCGGTGTTCGCCGCGATTGTGGCGGAGCCTTTACAGATGATAGCCGGGCGGCCTTTTCTCTTCTCCAGACGGTTCTTCACGGAATACAGGTTTGATGTCGTGGTGGCTGGCGGAGCCTTTGATCAGAGTGGACTGACGAAGGTTCTGGTAATCGTTTTGGCGCTGGAGTTTCTGGTGGCGTTTGCATGGCTCATGTGCAGATTGATCTCCAGTCAACGCACATGGCGGATTGTGCACACGGTCGCGCTTCTACCGGCTTTCGTGCTTCCAGTCGCGTTGTCGGTGCTGTTCACATGGGAATTGTCGCGCTATGTAGCCGTCATGGGGATTACCGAAAATCGTGTCATTGCCATGGGATTCGCCATTCTAATCTTCTTTTTCCCCGTGTTCTGCGCGGTCAAATGGATTGTTGGAGAGGTGACGTGGGCGAAGGCCTGGCGGATGGCCGGTCTTTGCCTTGCGGTTGCCATCGCCGTGGTCATCGGAATCAATGCCATTGCACGATGGTCGGTCGCAAGTCATCCGCGCCCGACCCTCTGCTTTCCCAATCGTGTTGCTGTGCCGTCTACGTGAATGGCGGCTCTGGAATTCGTAATCGGTCAGTGAAGTGCATGGTCGTCGCTCCGAGGCGCATGGCGCGGTGGTCCTGTTCCGCTCACTCGCCTTGCGGCGAGTGCTCGTAAACGGCCCACCGCATCCACGCGCCTCTGCGCTCC
>Ga0310696_10000435_pt1 | contig 66725 bp, 55 predicted proteins | sample AusTroGonzalo_MG_4_FD_203885 | JGI IMG/M metagenome (GOLD analysis project Ga0310696, IMG submission 203885) | Bovine rumen microbial communities from tropical cattle in Woodstock, Queensland, Australia - Gonzalo_02 (v2) (version 2) | ecosystem: Host-associated > Mammals > Digestive system >...
CTCCTGCTGTACCGGCCGTTCAAGACGTGGCGCAAGTTCGCGCTGATCGCCGCCGCGGCGGCCTTCGGATTCGCGACGGCGACGATCTTCGCCTGGGACTTCTACATGAAGTACCCGGAGCCGCTGCGCGCCTCGAACTGCATCCCCGCCTTCCGCCGCGTCACGATGAACGATTTCTTCGCCCGGCTCGGGTTCCGGGAGCCGACGCGCGACGAGCTGATGATGCGCCGCCCCTTCAACATCGAAAACTATCCGCAGCACCCGATCCGCCGCCGCGCCGACCGCAGAAAGTACAACGTGGTGTGGCTGGTCTGCGAATCGTGGCGGGCGGACATGCTCGATCCCAAGATCATGCCCGAGACCTGGAAATTTGCCGAAAAACACGGCATCCGCTTCACGAACAACTTTTCCGGCGGCAACAACACCCGCATGGGGGTGTTCTCGATGTTCTACGGGCTGTACGGCAGCTACTGGTTCCCGTTCCTCGACATGCACCGGGGGCCGCTGTTCATGGACTGGATCGTCGAGGACGGCTACGACGTCAAATGCATCACCTCGGCCAAGTTCAGCTATCCGGAGTTCGACCAGACGGTGTTTGCGCGGATCCCCTCCAAGGACCTCCACAGCGACGACGACGGGCTGACCTACGAGCGGGACGTCCGCAACACCGGGCTGCTGCTCGATTTCATCCGCAGGGACCGCGGGAACAAGCCTTTCATGGCGTTCATGTTCTTCGAAAGCCCGCACTACCCGTTCGAGTTCCCGGACGAAAACGCGGTCTTCAAGCCCTTCATCGACAAGGTCGACTACATGCAGCTCGGCCCCGACCGCGCCGCGGAGCTCAAGAACCGCTACCGCAACTGCTGCCGGACGCTCGACGGCTTCCTCGGGCAGGTCTTCGCCGCGCTGGAGGAAAAGAAGCTTCTGGACGACACCGTCGTGATCGTCGTCGGCGACCACGGCGAGGAGTTCTTCGAGCACGGGTGTCAGGGGCACGGCCAGAACTTTTCCAACGTGCAGACGCGCACCTCGCTCGTGATCGCACTGCCGGGTGAAAAGCCCCGCGTCTACACGGGCATGAGTTCGCACCTCGACATCGTGGCGATGCTGGCGCCCTACTTCGGCGTCGAGAATCCGGCGGGCGACTTCTCACACGGTATCAACCTGCTCGCGCCGGATTCCCCCAAGCGCCGCTACACGGTGATCGCCCAGTTCGACGACAGCTTCTTCACGGCGGAAAAGTACAAGATGCCGCTGCCGCTCGACGAATTCGGCGCCATCACCGCCCGCGCCTACGACGCCGAGGACCGGGAAGTGCCGGATCCGGGCGCCGTCTACCGCGAGTACCAGCAGGAGCTGACGCAGGTCCTGCGGGACCTCAACCGCTTCATAAAGTAACGGAGCTCCCGGAACTTTCAGCGAAGCGGCGAAGTGCGGATGCGGACGCCCAGCTCCGCGTCGAAGGTCGCCGCCCGCCTGCCGCCGGCGAAGGCGCACCCGAAAAGCGCCGGACGGAGCAGCTTCAGCTCGGCGACGGTCACGGGTTCGGAAAGTCCGCCGCCGTTCACCGTCAGCCACTGCGCCGGCAGTCGGCCCAGCGCGGCGAAGATCCCGGGCGAGACCGCGCCGCGCGTGACTTCGCGGCCGGAGAACTGCGCGGTGAAGCAGCGGCAGTCGGCCGACGTTTCCGGAGTCTCCCCGGTCAGCCGCAGCCAGGCGGCGTCGAGCCGCTCCGCCGGGGCCTCGTGCCGGAAGAGCGTTCCGCCGAGTTCGAGCCCGCTCAAGTGGGCGGCGACGTGCGCCAGCGCGAGCTCCGCGTCGTCCGGCGCGAGCGCGGCGCGAAGGACCAGCCGTTCCGCGCGCGTCGTCCGGGCGCCCCGGTCGGGTATCCCGTAAGTGATGGCGGCACCCGCGCCGCCGATGATCTCATTCATGGCGAAAACCTCCTTCGTGTCAGGCGAAGCACGCTCTGATGCGTCCCGCCGCGGTGAAAAACCCGTTCTTTTCCGAAAACTCCACGAAGTCGGTCGCCGCCAGCTCGGTGAAGCCCGACACGCCGTACAGCGGCAGCGCGCCCCACACGGCGACGGCGAACTCCTGCGCCTCTTCCGGCTCCGCGAATACGCCGCGGACCTCCGCGACGAACTCCGTGAGCGCCTCCCCCGCGAGCTTGCCCGACACGAAGCGCACGGACACGAGCGGCGCCGTATCCGTCAGGTCGGCGACTCCGCACCGCACCGTCCGTCCCACTTCCAGATCGCCCAGCCGCGCGATCTCGCGCGCCAGAGCCGTTTCGGCAGTCGAAATATCCATGATGCCTCCTTTTTTTGCCGTCTCACGCGAAGGTGAAGAGCCTGCCGCCGGCATCCGGGAGCGCCCGGAACGTCATCTTCGCCCGGTGGTTGTCCCGTCGGGGCGAGTATTCCAGATCGGGCAGCAGCACCGCGCGCGCAAAGCGCAGCGTCTTTTCGCCGCTGCCCGCGGGCGGGGCGAGCGCGAGCTCGCGGAAGTTGGCCGCGTCGAGCACGTCGTCGCCGACCGCGAACCCGGAGATCAGCTCCAGCGCCGTCGCGATGTCGCAGCAGCTTACCGTGATCTCCGCCGCCGCGTCGACGATCTCCGAGGCGGCTTCGTCGCCGCCCTCGCGGTCGTAGAGCCGCCAATCCCGGCGGCGGTGTTCGATGCGGATCTCCGGTATCTCCGCGAGTATCCCGAGATCCCGCTCCCCGAAGCTCACCCGGTAGGGGTGAAGTTTGATCTTTTCCAAGTCTTCCGGCATGATGGACTCCTCCGCCTTTATATATTAATGTACGACCGTGCAGCGGCGGCCGACGACCTTGCCGTCGAGATCGCGGCAGACGCGCACGGAGGCGAGTTCGTAATCCCTTTCCCCGTACCGCACGAGATCGCCGGGACGCACCTCGGACAGCGGCGGGAACAGAAACTCCGACTCCTCGCGCAGCACGGGAGCGTCGTCCGCGCGGGCCTCCCGCGAACTTTTTTCGATGAAGAGCGCCCGGCTCGGAGTTTCAGCGTACGTGCCGTCGCCCTCCGGACGGCGGATCACCACATCGGCATTGCATTCGAACATCGCCATTTCATATATCCTTTCCTTCCCGGCGCGCCCTTTTTCGGACGTCGACGCGCCTTATCCATGCGCCGTTTGTCAACAGGGCGGAAAAAATGTTTGAAAAAAATCGGCGGCGGAGTTATTTTATTTGCGCATCACTTCGGCGCACCCCGCGCCGCGGGATCATAAAACGGGAGGGCAGAGAGACCATGATCCGCAAACTTTTGACCGCCGCGGTGCTGGCCGCGGGCATTTCGCTTTCAGTCAGCGCCGACACCGACTGGATGGTGCTGCCGCGTTACTCCAAGACCGGGATGACGCTGCTGCACGGCTGCCACAACATGCCGAAACGCACGGAAATGCAGCTGCGCTGGGAAAAGCCGGAGGCGGGCTACCGCTATCTGAGCATCGGGATGAAGAAAGGCTTCCGCTTCGGCGGCGTCAACGAGCGCGGCGTGGCGGTGATCTTCACGGGCGGCGGCCCGATGGCGGACAAGAACCCCGCCCCCTCGCCGAACAACTTCACCGGCCGCCGGGGCGTGATCGAGATACTCTCCCGCTGCGCCACCGCCAAGGAGGCCGAGGCGCTGCTTCAGGCCGCTGCGGACAAAAAACTCATCGCGGGCTCGCTGATCTTCTTCGTCGTCGACCGCAACCACGCGTGGGCGATCGAATGTTCGCCCGACAACTACGTGTCGTGGGAACTGCCGCACGCCTTCTGCGTCTACGCCAATCTGTGGAAGCTCCCCGGCATGGACGCTTCGTCGACCTCTCCCGTCGAGCGGACGCTCAAGTGCGCCCAGCGCGAGTGGGCGGTGCGCGAAATGCTGCGCCGCCGGCTGGACGCCAACAAGTCCATCTCGCGGCAGGATTCCTTCGCGGCGTCGCGGCTCAACACCCATGAGCTGAACGGCGAGGAATACGCGTCGGCCCGCAGCAAGACCGGCAAGCGCAAGTTCGAGACCGCCCCGTACAATTCGAGTTCGCACGACAGCTATCTCATCGAAGTCGATCCCGAATTCGGCGAATTGAGCTGCATCTACGTCGCCTACGGTCCGACGCGGCACACCGTCTATCTGCCGGTGCCGCTGGGCGCGGCGGACGCGCTGCCCGGGGAGCTCTTTTCCGGGGAGTGGACGGACGGCGCCTTCGCGCGGATGAAGGCGGCGAAAGCGGACGATCCCATGGATCCGAGGATCCTCGAATTCGAGAAAAAACTCCTCGCCGAATTCGACAACGTGCGCCTCGAAGCGCGGTGGAAATACCTCCGTCAGGAACGGCCCGACAAGGCGCGGAAGCTGCTGCGGGCGTGCCTCGAAAAGCAAACGCGCGAAACGCTCGCCTTCCTCAAGTCGCTCGATCAGGCCCCGCCGCCGAAGCCCGCGGAAGGGACGGTCGAACCTGTCAAAGCGAGCAAGTGATCGGAGGAAAACATCATGACTTTCAGCAAATACATCGGTTGTTCCGCCGCCGTGCTCTGCACGGCTCTGTCGGTCGAAGCCTGCACCAGCTGGGTGATGCACGCGTCGGCGACCAAATCCGGCCTCATGACCGTCACCAAGTGCCGCGACCAGAAGCCCTACCGCATATCCGGCGACGTGCGCGTATCGCCGCGCGGCTGGCGCTGGCTGCGGCTGGGGCAGCACCCGGACGAAGCGGGCTTCGAAGGCGGCCTCACCGGCTTCGGCATGAACGAAAAGGGCGTGATCGCCACCTGCAACGACGGCGACGCCCTGACGGTGAAATATCCGCGCGAGGGGCGCGTCAACATCGGTTCGTATTCGATTTTGCGCCAGGTGCTCACCGAGTGCGACAACGCCTATGACGGCGCGGTGCTGATCCGCGACCACTGCCGCGCCAGCCGCCGCCCCGGGACCAAGAGCTGCCACGGTTCGACGCTGATGGTCGCGGACGCCAAGCACGCCTACATCGTCGACATCGGCACCGCCTACGGCGAGATCAAGGAGATCAAGAGCGGCATGCTCGTCATCAGCAACAAGATGCACCTGCCGGGGATCGAGGAGTTCGCCAACAGCAATCTGTACAGCTTCCTCTCGGACCGGGCGCGCGAGGCCAACAGCCGCACGATCATGAATCAGTACCGCGAAAACGGCAAGTTCACGCTGCAGGGGATCATCCGCGCCAGCCGCGCCAAGTGCGCCAAGGGCAACGACCTCAGGAAAAGGTATCCGTTCCGCAGCAACAGTCAGGGCGCGGCGTGCTTCGAGATCGATCCCGAGTTCCCGGCGCAGCTCTCGACCTGCTACACCGCGATCGGACCGCAGCGCCACACCGTCTATCTGGCGATCCCGATGGCGGTGCGCCAGATGCCGGACAAGATCCGCAACGGCACGTGGGCGGATCTCTCCTTCGCGTTCCGCAAGAAGTGCGGCGACGAGCACCCGAACGTGGAAAAGCTCTACGAATTCGAGGCCAAATACCTCGCCGAGTACGAAACGGTCCGGGCGAAGGCGCGCGAACTGCTCCGGGCGGGGAAGACCGCCGAGGCCGTGGAGATGCTGAATGCGTTCTTCGAGCGCCAGTTCAAGGCCGCGGACGAATTTCTGACCAAGCTCGTCGAGACCACTCCGGAGTGCGCCGATCCCGCGCAGAACTGCGGAGTGTGAGGAAAGAGTTCACTTCTGTTCGTGGATGATCTCGCCGCGGCGGACGGTCATGAGGACGCGGTTGGTCCCGCACTCGAAGATCGCGATGTCCGCCCGGCGCCCCGGCATCAGCACGCCGCGGTCCTCCAGACCGAAGGCGGCGGCGGGGTTGGCGGTGACCGCGCGGGCGGCCTGCGTTTCGAGCAGGTGTCCGCTGCTCATCAGGCTGTGCCACCCGGCGTCGAGCATGGTGGTCGTTCCGGCGAGCGCCCCCTCGGCGTTGCGCGAAAACCCGTCTTCCACGCTGATCTCGGCGGGACCGATGCGGTAGTTCCCGTTCGGCATGCCCGCCGCCATCGTGCCGTCGCTGATGCCGTTGATCATCTGCGGCGGCTTGCAGCGGCAGGCGAGGTCCACCATCCGCGGATCGACGTGGCGGCCGTCGATGATCAGCTCCACCGTGACGCGCGGATCGGTCAGCGCCACCGCGGCGACGCCGATCTGGCGCTGGTGCAGGGGCGCCATGCCGTTGAAGAGATGGGTGCAGCGGCAGGCTCCGGCGTCGATGGCGCGCAAGGTCTCGTCTCCGTCGGCGTTGCTGTGCCCGAGCGAAGGGGCGACGCCCCGTTCGACCAGAAGCTCAACGAGCCTTTCCGCGTGCTCCAGTTCGGGCGAAAAGGTCATCACCCGCACGAGGCCGTTTCCGGCGTCGATCAGCTCGCGCGCGAAGCCGAGGTCGATCCTGGAGAGCACTTCGAGCGGCTGCGCGCCGTGTTTGTCGGGGTTGATGAACGGCCCCTCGATGTTGATGCCGATCGCGTCGGCGCCGGGGAGCTCCTTCTTCATCGCGACGGCGAGCTTGGCGAGGTTGTTTATCATCGTCGTGCGCTCGGCGCTCACCACCGTCGCCATGAATCCCGTGACGCCGCAGACGCCGAGGTGGGTGCTCATCGCCTCGATGGAACACGGCGAATCCTCCGGCGACGAGCAGTCGAAGCCGCCCGCCCCGTGGATGTGCGTGTCGATGAACCCGGGCGTGATGTACCCTTCCGGAAAGCGGTGGATCTCCAGCTCGTCCACGAGCTCGAAGCCAGACACCCCGCCCACGGCGAGGATGCGGTCGTTCTCGCAGAGCACCGCGCCGTTTTCCACCTTGCGTTCGGGGGTGACGATGTACTTGGCGATGTACAGTCGGCGAATGCGTTTTTTAGAGTTCATGATGCGGCCACTTCTGCTTGTTTGCACATAAATATAGAACACTTTTCGGATTTTGCCAGTTCCGGACGGGAGAGCGGCTTGAAAAAATCGCTCCGAAGCGGTAATTTTTGTCCGCAAACGACAATCCGAACCCATTGGAGCCGACTTTCATGAGCGTGACCGTAAAATTCCGAATGCTGCCCGACTGCCGCGACCTCGCCCCCGCCAAAGCCCACCCCGACGACGCCGCCTACGACCTGCGTTCGCGCGTCGACGCGGAGCTCCCCCCCGGCAGGACCTCGCTCGTCCCGACCGGACTTTCCCTCGAACTCCCCGTCGGCTACGAGGCGCAGATCCGCTGCCGCAGCGGGCTGGCGCTGAAGCACGACCTGTCGCTGCCCAACGCCCCCGGCACCGTCGACGCCGGATACCGCGGCGAGGTCGGCGTGATCGTCTTCAACCGGGGCGACAAACCTTTCCCGGTCAGACGCGGCGACCGCATCGCCCAGATGGTCATCGCCAAACTGCCCGAAGTCGAACTGCTCGAAGTCGAGGAGCTCTCCGAGACCGGCCGCGGAGCCGGCGGCTTCGGCAGCACCGGCAGAAAGTAGCGCTTCTTCCCCGCCCCGACGGGGCGATTTTCCTTCGTCCGCGCCCTTGCAAATTTGACCGGTTTGATGTACATTAAGCCAATGTGATATTATATACCCACTAACCGGAATTTGCCTTATGCGTTACATCGACGAATTCATGGCCGCCTTCCCCTTCGAAGGATTGACGTTCGACGACATCAGCCTCGTCACCCAGTACGCGGACTTTCTGCCGCACGACGCCGACGTGTCGAGCTATTTCTCGCGGCGCGTGAAGCTCAACATCCCCTTCGTTTCCGCCGCGATGGACACCGTCACCGAGAGCAGCATGGCGATCGCGATGGCGCGGCTGGGCGGCATCGGCGTGATCCACAAGAACCTCGATCCCGAGCGTCAGGCCGAAGAGGTGCGCAAGGTCAAATACTACCTCAACGGCATTATCCGCAAGCCGGTGACCTTCCACGACAATCAGACGGTCCGGGAGATGCTGGACGAAAAGCGCCGCCGCAAGTACTCCTTCTCGGGGTTCCCGATCCTCGACGATCAGGAAAAGCTCGTCGGCATCCTGACCAGCCGCGACATCAAGTTCCTCACCGACGCCAACATCAAGATCCGCGACGTGATGAGCCGCGATCCCATCACCGCCCCCGACGGCACCGCGATGATCGACGCCTACAAGCTGATGATCGAAAACAAGATCGGCAAGCTGCCGATGGTCGACAAGGACGGGCGGCTCACCGGGCTTTACAGCTTCCTCGACGTCCGGACGCTCGTCGAGCACGACGAACCCGACTACAACCGCGACGATCAGCACCAGCTGGTCGCGGCGGCGGCGGTCGGTCCCTACGACGAAAAGCGCATCGAAGCGCTGGTCAACGCCGGGGTGGACGTGCTGGTGCTCGACACCGCCCACGGCCACTCCAAGGGCGTGATCGACACGGTCGGCCTGATCAAGAAGACCTACGGCGACAAGGTCGACGTGGTCGCCGGCAACATCGCCACCGGCGAAGCCGCCAAGGCGCTCGCGGACGCGGGCGCGGACGGCATCAAGGTCGGCATCGGCCCCGGCAGCATCTGCACCACCCGCGTGGTCGCGGGCGTCGGCGTGCCGCAGGTATCCGCCGTCTACGCCGCGCGCAAGGCGGTCGGCTCCGACATCCCCGTCATCGCCGACGGCGGCATCAAGCAGTCCGGCGACGTCGCCAAGGCGATCGCGGTCGGCGCTTCCTGCGTGATGATGGGTTCCGCGCTCGCGGGCACCAACGAGAGCAACGGCGACGTGGTGCTCCATCAGGGGCGCAGCTATGTGGTCTACCGCGGCATGGGCAGTCTGGAGGCGATGAAGCACAACGCCGGCAGCCGCGAGCGCTACGGTCAGGACGACGTCGACGAGGACACCCAGCTCGTCCCGCAGGGCGTCGAGGCGATGGTGCCGTTCCGCGGCGCGGTCGCGGGGGTGATCCACCAGTTCGTCGGCGGACTGCGGTACAGCATGGGCTACTGCGGCGCGCGGACGATCCGGGAGTTCATGGAAAAGGCGCGGATGGTGCGCATCACCGCCGCGGGCTTGCGCGAAGCGCATCCGCACGACGTCGTCATCACCAAGGACGCCCCGAACTACACGCCGCACGGCAACTGATCTACCGATGGCGGAACTTTACGTCTTCGACATGGACGGCACGCTGGTCGACAACGACTGCGACGTGTCGTGGAAACTCTTTCTCGTCGCCGCCGGATTCGCGCCGAAGAGCGACATCGAACTCGCGCACAAGTACTACGACGACTATGTGGCCGGAGTGCTGGACTTCGAGGAGTTCCTGCGCTTCCAGCTCCGCGAATTCGTCGGGAACACCAAAGAGGAGATGGCGAAGATCTGTCAGCGCCACTTCGACGAGTTCGTCCGCCCCAAGTGCCGCCCCGGCGCGATCGAGACGACACGCAAGGTCGCGGCCTCGGGCAAGCCGTCGACGATCCTTTCCAGCACCAACACCATGATCTCCGAACCGGTGCGCGCCTTCTTCGGGATCAGGGAGACGCACGGAACGACTCTGGAGCTGGACTCCTCCGGGCGCTTCACCGGGCGGATCGCGGGCGAGTACACGCTCGGCCCGCAGAAGGTCCCGTGCATGCGCGAGTTCGCCGCCAGATTCGGCGTGGATCCCAAGGACGTCGCCGCCTACGGCGACAGCGCCGCCGACATCCCGCTTTTGTCCAACGTGGGGCACCCCTTCGCCGTCGCCCCCTCCGCGGAGCTGCGCGCCGAGGCGGAAAGGCGCAGCTGGCCGATCCTCGAATGGTGAAGCCTCAGCGGCGGTACTCGCGCGGCGAGGCGTTGTAGCGCCGCCGGAAGCACCGCGAAAAGTAATTGGGATCCGAAAAACCGCACGCGGCGGCGACCTCCGAAACGGGATCGTCGGTCTTGAGCAGTTTTTCCGCCGCCTTCGACAGCCGGACCTCCATCAGATACTCCATCGGCGACCGCCCCGTCACCTTGCGGAAGACGGGGAGCAGCGTGCTCGGCGCCATCGCCGCGATCCGCGACAGATCCGCGATCGTCCAGCGGCGCAGATACTCGTTTTCGAGGCGGCTGATCACCTCGCCGAGGCGGAAGAGCGAACGCGCCTTCGGGTTTTTCTCCTTCGAGTACTCGCGCGACAGGAACACGAAAATTTCCAGCACCTTGGCGAGCATCAACAGATCGTACCCCGGCGCCGCCCCTTCGCTCTCGGCCTCGATCTGCCGCAGCAGCGCCGTCGCCTGAAACAGCTGCTCCGGACCGATCCGCAGCCGGCTCTGGAACCGGTGCCCCCGCCGGTAGGTCGGCTCGAAGAGGAAGAACGCGTTGAATCCCGGCAGGCTGTGCAGAGTGTGCAGATGCTCCTTGAGGAAGGGCACGTCGAACATCACGTTGTACATGACGAGGTTGTGCCGCTCCTGAAAGTAGTGCTCGGTGTACCCCTGGATCAGGAACACGTCGCCCTCCTCCACCGGGTAGGTCTTGCCGTCGATCCAGTGCAGCCCGCCGCCGCGCAGGATGAAGATGAGTTCCGCGAAATCGTGCGTATGACGGATGTCGGTCAGATCGCCGGGGTGCTGCATCGCCGCGTCGCCCTTGATCGTGCGCAATGCGATGGGACAGCAACCCGGAGCAAAAAAATCGTTGCGGTTGGCGATAACCGTTTTCATAGTTCCGCATGTATCGTAAAATCGTGCTATTTTTTCATAATATCGTCGTTGCAATCGCGTTTGTCAAGCGGTATATTGCCAATAGTCACCAAAAAATGTCAGGCCTCAACCACAACCTTAAAGGAGGTACAAAATGGCCGGTACGTTCAGATTTTCGTTTGGTCCCTGGAACATCCACGAGGGCGCCGATCCCTTCGGGCCGGAAGTCCGCAAGAGCGTGACCTTCGCCAAGAAGCTCGCCAGCTACAAGAAGATCGGTTTCGACGGCATCCAGTTCCACGACGACGACGCCGTGCCGGGCATGGGCGACCTCAAGATGAGCAAGGCCCAGATCGAAAAGAAGGCGAAGGAACTCAAGAAGATCCTCGACGGCGAAGGTCTCACCCCCGAGTTCGTCGCTCCGCGCATGTGGTTCGATCCCCACACCATCGACGGCGGCTACACCAACAACTCCGCCGACTGCCGCAAGTACGCCATCGAGCGCAGCAAGCGCACCATCGACATCGCGCAGGCCCTCGGCACCAAGAACATCGTGCTGTGGCTCGCCCGTGAAGGCACCTACATCCGCGAGGCCAAGGATCCCGTCGTCGCCACCGAGCGCATCGGCGAAGCCATGCAGGCGATGCTCGACTACAACAAGAACATCCGCATCATGATCGAGTCCAAGCCGAACGAGCCGATGGACCACACCTACATCCCGACCATCGGTCACGCGATCGCGATGGGCCTCATGACCAACGCTCCGGCGCGCGTCGGCTGCCTGATCGAGACCGCGCACGCGTTGCTGGCCAATCTGTCGCCCTCCGACGAGATGGGCTTCGCCCTCGCGCACAAGAAACTGTGGAGCGTGCACCTCAACGACCAGAACGGTCTGAAGTTCGACCAGGACCTCACCTTCGGCGCCGTCGATCCGCGCCGCGCCCTGAACCAGGTCCGCGTCCTCGACCAGCACAACTACGGAAAGAACGGCGAGTGGGTCGGTCTGGACGTCAAGGTCATGCGCACCCAGAAGGACAACGTCGCGCTGAAGCACCTCGAATACAGCCGCAAGATCTTCCTGCGCCTGCTCGAGATCAGCCGCGCCTACGACGACAAGAAGATCGCCGCGATGGTCGGCGAGCGCGACTATGAAGAGCTGAACTACTACATCCTCGACGCGATGCTGGCGAAGCCGGTCGCCGCCAAGGCCGCCCCGAAGGCCGCTTCGAAGGCCGCTCCGAAGGTTGCCCCGAAGGCTGCCGCGAAGCCCGCCGCCAAGAAGGCCGCTCCGAAGGCCGCCGCCAAGCCGGCCGCCAAGAAGGCCGCCCCGAAGGCCGCCGCCAAGCCGGCCGCCAAGAAGGCCGCTGCGAAGCCCGCCGCCAAGAAGGCCGCGAAGAAGAAGTAAGCAAGAAGGAGTTCCGAACATGAAACGCAGAATCCGTTACGGCATGGTCGGCGGCGGTCCGGGCTCGTTCATCGGCGGCGTCCACCGCCGGGCGGCGAGACTGGACGGCGAGATCGAACTCGTGTGCGGCGCCTTCGACATCGACCCCGCGAAGAGCAAGGGCATGGCGAAGGAGCTCTATCTCCCCGAGGACCGCTGCTACCTCACCTACGACGAGATGTTCGAAAAGGAGAGCCGGCTCCCCGAGGGCGAGCGCATGGACTTCGTCTCCATCTGCACGCCGAACCATCTCCACTACCGGATCGCCATGGCGGCGATGGAAAAGGGCTTCAACGTCCTCTGCGAAAAGCCGATGACGCTGACCGTCGAAGACGCCGAAGGCCTCGCCGAAATGGTCAAGAAGACCGGCGCCGTCTTCTGTCTGAACCACAACTACACCGCCTACCCGGTCGTCCGGGCGGCGCGCGACATGGTCCGGGCCGGTCAGCTCGGCGAGATCCGCCGCGTGATGGTCGAGTATCCGCAGGGATGGCTCGCCGACGTGGTCACGAGCGACAACATGCAGGGCTCCTGGCGCACCAACCCCAAGACCACGGGCGTCAGCTGCTGCATGGGCGACATCGGTTCGCACGCCGAGAATCTGTCGGAGTTCATCACCGGTTTGAAGATCACCGAGATCTGCGCCGGCATCAAGAACTTCGTCCCCGGCCGCAGCGGACTGGATGACGACGGCGACGTGCTGCTTCGCTTCAACAACGGCGCGGAGGGCGTGCTGAGCGCCAGCCAGATCGCCGTCGGCGAAGAGAACGCGCTCCGCATCCGCATCTACGGCAGCAAGGCCGCGATCGAATGGCGTCAGGAGAACCCCGAGACGCTGATCATGAAGTTCAACAACGGCCCGCAGCAGATATTCCGCCGCAACTGGGCGGGATTCGCCGCCAAGTGGAGCCGCATCCCCGCCGGTCACCCGGAAGGCTTCTTCGAAGCGCTGGCGAACATCTACACCGATTTCGCCCACGCCATCGACGCCAAGCTGGAAGGCCGCCCCTATCAGGGCGAGTTCCCGACCGTCTGGGACGGCGTCCGCGGGGTGAAGTTCATCCACAAGGTGGTCGAAAGCTCCAAGGCGGGAGCGTGGCTCAAACTCGAAGACTGACGGAGGCCGTTCATGGGTAGAAAAGTCACCATCTTCACCGGTCAGTGGGCGGATCTTTCGCTCGAGGACGTCTGCCGCAAGATGCAGAAGTTCGGCTACGACGGGCTGGAGCTCGCGTGCTGGGGACACTTCGACGTCTTCGAAGGCGCCAAGAGCAAGAAGTACTGTAACGAGAAGCTTGCGCTGCTCAAGAAGTACAAGCTCGGCTGCTGGGCGATCTCGAACCACCTCGCCGGTCAGCTGATCTGCGATCCGAACAACGACGGCCGCAGCGACGCTTTCGCGCCCGCCGAACTCAAGGGCAAGGGCGAAAAGCAGCGCGAGTGGGGCGTCAAGTCGATGCTCGCCGCCGCGAAGGCCGCCAAGAACATGGGCGTCAAGGTCGTCAACGGCTTCACCGGCAGTTCGATCTGGCACTTGTTCTACAGCTTCCCGCCGGTCGGTCCCAAGGACATCGACAACGGCTTCAAGTACTTCGCCAAGATGTTCAAGCCGATCCTCGACGAGTATGAAAAGCTCGGGATCAAGTTCGCGCTCGAAGTCCACCCGACCGAGATCGCCTACGACATCTACACCGCGAAGCGCGCGCTGGAAGCGATCAAGTACCACCCGGCTTTCGGCTTCAACTTCGATCCCAGCCACCTCGTGTGGCAGGGCGTCGATCCGGTGAAGTTCATCCGGGCGTTCCCCGACCGCATCTTCCACTGCCACGTCAAGGACGCGGCCGTGACGCTGGACGGCGAAAGCGGCATCCTGAGCTCGCACCTCAACTTCGGCGACTACCGTCGCGGCTGGGACTTCCGCAGTCCCGGACACGGCGACGTCGACTTCGAGGCGATCATCCGCGAACTCAACCGCATCGGCTACGCCGGACCGCTCTCGATCGAGTGGGAAGACTGCGGCATGGACCGGGAGTACGGCGCCCGCGACGCGGCGCAGTTCACCCGCGGGCTCGACTTCGGAGCCTCGAACCAGCAGTTCGACTCGGTCTTCGACCGCTGAGCCGAAAGGCGCATCAAAAAACGAGAGACCACCGCATGGTGGTCTCTTTTTTCATGCCCGTTTCGGGGCGTTGGGAGCGCGCAGGCGCGAACCTAGAAGGTGGTGTTGTTCCAGCCGATCTCGTCTCCGCGGCGGGCGCTGAAATTGACGTACAGCCGGTCGGCGGGGACACCGTAGCGCAGGAATATTTCGCCGAGGGCGGCGCTGAGTTTCCTGGTCATGCCGGGGGCGAACTCGCCGATGCTCAGCAGCGCGACGAAGGCGCTCGGCACGCTGAAGCTGCCGCCGAACGAGACCGTCTCGCCGTCGGCGACGAGCACCTGCACGTAGGCTTCCGGCTTGCCGAGGATGCCGGCGACGGCGGAGGAAATTTCCAGACACAGCGCTTCCTTCTGGGCGCGCTCCATGTTCTTGGATGTGGTGACTTTTACGATCGGCATCTTGCAACCCTTTCGCTTGTTATTGAAGTTCGGGCGGGATCGGGCGGTCGTTGTACGCCTTCGCCAGCTGATACAGATCCTCCGGAGCGTCCTCGACCGTGCCGTCCACGGCGCGCTTCATGACCTCGGTGTAGAAGGCGTAGTGGCAGATCGTGACGAACTTGTTGAGCCACTTCGCGGCGCCGAGCCGGGCGTCTTCCTCCATGACCTTGGTCGGGGACTGGAAGGTCTCGAGCACGTAACCGCGGAGCCAGCGCTCCTTCATGTCGGCGTTCCACGCCTCGACGCCGCGCTCGGGGAGCGGTTCGCAGAGCTTGCGCATGAGCTCGGTGAACTCCTCGAAGCGCTCGCCCTTGAGCAGACTCAGCCCCTTGTCGCAGATCCAGTAGGGCTTGAGCGCGAATCCGGCGATCTTTCCCTTTTCGGAAAGCTCCAGTTCGAGCAGGAAGCCGAATTTGCGGTAGTAGTAGTTGACCGGCTGGTAGAACACGTAGTTGCCGAGGCTGTAGAAGATCGGCACGCCGTTGCGGAACTCGATCCCCTGCGGCACGTGCGGATGGTGCGCGATCACCGCGTCGGCGCCCGCGTCGACGATGCGCCGGTAGGCGTTCTGGATGTAGGTCGGCGGGAACGGGATGTACTCCGCGCCCGCGTGGGGGATGACGATCACCGTGTCGCACAGGGGCTTGACTTCGGCGATCCGCTTCACGACGAGGTCGATGTCCCACCCGAAGACGCCGGGCTTGTCGGCGGTCGCGAAGGTGAGGTCGTGCCCCTCGGTGAAGCTGATGATGCCGATCCTGACGCCCTTGACGTCGATGACGAGGGGCTTGGTGGCTTCGTCGTAGTTCATGCCGCCGCCGACGTGGCCGATGCCGCGTTCGTCGAGCATGGAGATGGTCTTGCGGAACGCCTCCTTGCCGAAGTCGAGCGTGTGGTTGTTGCCCAGTATGGCGGTGTTGAAGCCGGGGACGTCGAAGCACGGCTGATGCTCCGGGCCGCCGCGGAGATTCGGACCGCTCTTGAGCAGCGGTTCGCCGTCGAACATCGCGCACTCCAGATTGACGATGCGGTGGTCGGCCGCCTTGAGAACGTCCAGCGTGTCGCCGTAGATGCCGACCGGATTTTCGACCATCACGGGACCGAAGTGGCGGATCGGAGCCCAGTCGCCGGTCACGACGAGCTTGCACTTTGCGGAAACTTCGGGATCGCGCCAAGTTGCGGTCTTCCAATCGATGGGGGGCAGATTTTTCATATCGTTCATCCTCGGATATGGGGTTTACGGTCTCTTTCGACCAACGCCAATAATATAACATCATATCGGCTTTTGTAAACCGCGCAGAGAAAAATTTGTCGATTTTATCGGATTATGCCGTTCCCCAGCGCGGGCAGATGATCGTTGTTTTTTTACGGGAAGGCGCCGAGCGGGTGTGCGCGTTCGTCACGTCCGGGGGCTCCGCGCCCCCCGTCCCCTGCGGCAGGGCTCGCCCTGCACCTGCTTCGGACGGCGTCGCCGTCCTCGCCCGGGCGATGAACGGTGTGCCACACTATATGGCACCTGTTACTTCTTTCGTCGCCGGCAACACTAAATACGCTTCTTTTTTTGTCCGATGCGACTCCCGACGCTCGACTCCGGGCGGCTGTTTTCCGCAAAGACCGCTTTCCGCGACCAGCCGTGTGCGACTCTACAAATCGGGCGGTTTTGCGGAACCTTTTCCGCCGCCCCTGCGCGGACTTTTCCGTCCGCGCAGATCTTCACTCGGTCGCGCCCCGCAAGGGGTTGCGCACCCCTTGACCTGCGGCAGGGGCGCGGCCCCTGCACCTGGTGCGGCTCCGCCTTTCACGCGGATATGCCGAAGGATCAAGATGCTGTCTATTCACGCGGGGGGCATATCGATACGCAAGAGCGCGGACAACCGCCGTGCCGATGGAACAAATGGGACAGTTTGCCGCCAACATGCGCGTATACATGGTGGCAAGTGGACAAAACCCGGCAACGGTTTATTCGGGAATTTTTTCAAGGATGCGGATAAAATCTCTGCCGAGGTTTTCGCGGTATTCCCTGTTGATTTTTTCAAACAACGCCATAACCGTCTTCGGCGTTATGTCGCGATAGGCGACCGGCCCTTCCGGCGTTTGGAAAAGCCATGCTGAATTTTCCGGATCCGCCAACTCTCTGAATTTCACCGTACCGCCTCTTCGATCACGGCAACCATACAGTCCGGAACCAATGTGCCAATCGCGACGAGCGCCCCGGATGCAACCGTCCCACTGGTCCCACAGGTCCTATAAGTCCTATTCCGCCGCGTCCGCGTTTCCGCGTTTTTCTTACGCGGCGGAGGTCTTGCGTTTGGCGATCTTGCAGCGGGCGACGGAGCTGGTGTTGGCGTCGCCGAGCATGATGCCGATGCGGCGGATATTTTCCTTGCACTCGGGGATCTTGACCTTCTCGAAGAGGTTCACGCGCTGGCTGGTGCTGCGGAGCTCGGCGGAGAGCAGTTCGCAGCGCTCTTCGAGGACGCGTCGGCTTTCGCGCAGGTTCACCGCCTCCTTGAGGGCGGCGACGGCGTCGTCGACGTACCAGTCGGTGGCGACGAGGTCGACCTTGACCGGCTTGAATTCCACGCCCTCGAAGGTCGGGACGACGATCCCGGCGATGTTGAGTTCGCCGCGCCGGACGCGGTCGACCACGACCAGCGAACGCACGAACTCCGCGTCGGCTTCGGGGCCGAAGAGCTCGACGAAGCCCTCCAGTCTCGCCTCGAAGTCGGCGAGTTCGCGCGCGTTTTCCTCCAGTTTTTCGAGGCTCTGGCGCACCTCGAACTGGAGCTGCTGCTTCTTGAGCTGGAGCGTCGGCAGGAAACGCTCGAACTGCTTCTTCGCGTCCTGCTGGTTCTTGAGCTCGGTCTTGGTGAACTTGATCTTGCCCATGCCGGGGAATCACTCCTTGTTCGGCCAGTACTCTTCGATCAGATCGGTCTTGATGCCGACCTCGGCCTTTTCGAAGCAGTCGGCGAGGATCTTCCAGCCGAGGTCGAGCGCGGCTTCGAGCGGGATGTTGACGGTGAGCGACATCATCTCCTCCTCGAAGCGTTTGCCGTACTTGAGCAGTTTGTTGTCCCACGCGGACATGCGGAAGCCCATCGACTGCTTTTCGAGCGTGTTCTTGTACTCGGAGTACAGCCGGATCATCGCATCCATGATCGCGCGGTGGTCGCTGCGGGTGCGTCCGTTGACCTGCTGCTTGAGGCGCGACAGCGAACCGAAGGGTTCGATGCGGCCGTTGCGCAGGTAGAACTGCCCCTCGGTGATGTACCCCGTGTTGTCCGGCACCGGGTGGGTGACGTCGTCGCCGGGCATGGTGGTCACGGCGAGGATGGTTATGGAGCCCGCTCCGGCGAAGTCCACCGCCTTTTCGTAGCGGCTGGCGAGCTGGCTGTAAAGGTCGCCCGGATAGCCGCGGTTGGCGGGGATCTGCTCCATGGTGATCGAGATCTCCTTGAGCGCGTCGGCGAAGTTGGTCATGTCGGTGAGGAGGCACAGCACCCGCTTGCCGCGGAGCGCGTACTGCTCGGCGACGGCGAGCGACATATCCGGCACCATCTGGCACTCGACCACCGGATCGGCGGCGGTGTGGATGAACATCACCGTGCGCGAGAGGGCGCCGTGCTCGTCGAGGGTGCGCTTGAAGTTCAGATAATCGTCGTACTTGAGCCCCATGCCGCCCAGAACGATCACGTCGACCTCGGCCTGCAATGCGATGCGCGCGAGGAGTTCGTTGTAGGGTTCGCCCGCGACCGAGAAGATCGGGAGCTTCTGCGACTCGACCAGCGTGTTGAAGACGTCGATCATCGGGATGTTGGTGCGGATCATGTTGCGGGGGATGATGCGCTTCGCCGGGTTGACGGAGGGCGCGCCGATCTCGACCATGTCCTCGGTGATCTCGGGGCGGTGGTCGCGGGGGGCTCCGCGGCCGTTGAAGACGCGCCCGAGCAAACTGTCGGAGCCCGAGACCGCCATTTCGCGTCCGAGGAAGCGCACCTGATCGTCGGTGCCGATGCCCCGGCTGCCCGCGAAGACCTGAAGCGACACCTTGCGTCCGTCGAGGCGGATCACCTGCGCCAGACTGGTGCCGCGTTCGGTGCGGATCTCGGCGAGTTCGTTGTAGGCGACGTCGTCGGCCTCGACGGTGATGACGTTGCCCGCGATATGCAGGATCTTGTGATATACTTTACGCATTGGCTTTCTTTCCTTCCGCGATCTTGTCCGCTATGCGGCGCTCCTGCGCCTTGAATTCCTCGCCGTCGAACGGCAGGTAGTTCATATCCATGAAGAGCTGGCGGAGCTGCAAAAAGTAGCTCCGGGCCGCATCCTTGTCGGGGAAGTGGAAATCCTCGTCCTTCAACACATCAAGCACCTTGGCAAACATATACTTCTGACGCTCCTCGCCGCAGGCGGCGTCGACGGCGTCGAAGGTGTTCTGCTGCAGATAGACGTAGTCGAGGAACTCGCTCTTGAGGTAGATGATGAAGTCCGCGATGCTCGTGCCTTCCTCGCCGATGACCTTCATCATCTGGTTGACTTCGTTGCCGCGCCGCAGCACGGCGCGGGCCGCGGCCAGACCGTCGGCGTCGACGAGGCTGCGGTATTTGCTCCAGCTTTCGAGCGGGTGGATCGCGGGGTAGCGGCGCGCGTCGGAGCGCTCGCGCGACAATCCGAGGAACGCGCCGACGACCTTGAGCGTCGCCTGCGTGACGGGCTCCTCGAAGTTGCCGCCGGCGGGCGAGACCGCGCCGCCGATGGTCACGGAGCCGAGTTCGCCGCTGCGGAGCCGCACCAGACCGGCGCGCTCGTAGAAGTCGGCGATGCGCGATTCGAGGTAAGCCGGGAACGCCTCGTCGCCGGGGATCTCCTCAAGCCGCCCCGACATCTCGCGGAGCGCCTGCGCCCAGCGCGAAGTCGAGTCCGCCAGAAGCAAGGTGTTGAGCCCCATCTGCCGGTAGTATTCGGCGAGCGTCACCGCGGTGTAGACGCTGGCTTCGCGGGCGGCGACGGGCATCGAACTCGTGTTGCAGATGATGATCGAACGGTCCATCAGCGAGCGGCCGGTACGGGGATCTTCGAGTTCCGGATACTCGCGCAGTATTTCCACCACTTCGCCCGCGCGCTCGCCGCAGGCGGCGATGATCACCACGTCGGCCTCGGCGTGGGCGCTGATGGTGTGCTGAAGCACCGTCTTGCCCGCGCCGAACGGTCCCGGCGTGCAGAAGGTGCCGCCGACCGCGACCGGGAAGAAGGTGTCGATGGTGCGGATCTGGGTGACGAGCGTCTTTTCGGGGAGCAGTTTTTCGGCGTAGTCCGAGATCGGTATCTTGACCGGCCAGAACTGCGTCATCGTGACGTTGCGCTTTTCGCCCTGCTTGTTCACGGCGACGGCGACGGCGTCGTCGATGGTGAGTTCGCCCGCGGGGGCGACGCTTTCGAGCGTCCACTCGCCCCGCCACGACAGGGGCAGCATGATCCAGTGCTTGAAGGCGCCCTCGGGCACGTGTCCGAGGCGGTCGCCCGCGCCGACGGTGTCGCCCGCCTTGGCGGTCGGCGTCCAGCTCCAGAGCTTTTCGCGGTCGAGCGCGCGCAGATAGACTCCGCGCTGCAAAAAGAACCCGGAGTGCTCCGCCAGCAGCGTGAGCGGGTTCTGCAGACCGTCGAAGACCTGCGTCAGCAGTCCCGGCCCCAGTTCGACGCTCAGCAGCTCGCCCGTGAACTCGACCTTGTCGCCGACCTTGAGCCCGTTGGAGTTCTCGAAGATCTGCAGATCGGCGCGGTCGCCGCGCACCCGGATCACCTCGCACTTGAGGCGGCTGTCGCCGATGTGGGCGTAGGCGACTTCGTTCTGCATTACCCGGTGGGTGTATTCGACGGTGATCAAGTTGCCGTTGACGCCGACGATCCGCTCGAAATTTCCGGTTTTTTCCGTCATAAGAGACCTCTACTGTTCCGCCATCGCCCGCACGGCGTCGTCGAAAGACTTCCGCCCGCTTTTCGCGTCGCGCCCGCGGTACTTTTCGGCGAGGCGCAGTTTGATGCGGTAGGCGCATATGTGATCGAAATCGAATTCATTGCCCCAGGTCAGCTCGTCGAGCATCCTCCAGCGGAGCATGTCGACGGCGCGCTCCCGTTCCGCCGGATTCAGCGCGGAGATCCGTCCCAGCTCGGCGTCCACCCCGCCGTAGAACTCCTCGGGTTCGGGGAAGTCGGCGGGCAGTTTGAGCTTTTCGGCGCGCTTTTCGGCGATCCGGGTGCGCAGATACTCCTCGAAGCGCCGCATCGCGCCATAGACGCGGGCGGCGGGATCCTCCGCGGTCATCATCCGGTAGTGGCGGGGCGTGAGCTGCAGCTCGGCGTCGGCGTCGAACTCCGCCGGCGTCAGCGGCGGCGTCTCACCCGGACGAAGTTCCGGCAGCGAAGCGGAAAAGAAGTAATACATCGACTCTGACTCCGGAAAGCCCCGAACTTTGCCTATTTGTCCTTGAAGAGCGCGGCGACCTGTTCGCCGGCGTATTCGCCGACGACTTCGCCCACCGCCTCCAGCGAAAAGTCGAAGTAGAGCCGGCCGTTGTCCGTGCCCAGCTCCAGCCCGCCCGTCATCGCGGAGTCGGCCAGCACGGTCGGCGCCTTGCGGAGCGAATCGGCGAGGGCGTTCTTGAGGGCGGCGTCGAGGGCGTCCCGGTCCTTGACCGCGCAGCGCACCGTGACTTCGCCGTCGGGATCGGTCACGAATCTGGCGGCGAGCATCTTGACGATCTCGGCCAAGAGCGCGGCGTCGAGCGCCTGCGCCGCCGCGCCGGAAACGGCGTCGGAGAGGCGCGCTTCCAGCTCCGCCTTGAGCTTGAGGATCGTATCCCGCGCCGCCTGTCTGACCGCGCTTTCGGCGCGTTCGCGCAGCGCTTCGCTCTCGCTCTTGGCGTCGGCGACGATCTTTTCCGCCTCGGCCTTGGCGTCGGCGACGATCTTCTCCGCGTCGGCCTTGGCGGCGGAGACGATGCTTTCCCGTTCGGCTTCGGCCTTTTTCACGCCTTCCGAATTGATCTTTTCCAACAGGCTCTGCAGTTCGTCCGCCATCGTTTCACCCCAGCTTTCCGAGTATCTTCAATTTTTTATATTGCAAAGTTTTAGGATAATTTCCGGCGTTATCGCCGATAAATGGATAATGTACCTTTCCGCGGGGCTTTTTTCAAGCCTTTTTTAGGAAAAAAAGCACTTGCCAACCCGGCTTTGGCAAGATATGTTATAGAAGAGTCGGAAACACCGTCCGGACCGGACGAACAAACCAACAGGGAGAACGCATCGTCATGATATTCGACAAAATCGAAAATTTGAAGCTTTACGCCGGAATAATTCCGGGCGCCGACAAGGTGATCCGTTTCCTCGCGGAGTGCGCGAAAAAAACTCCGGAAAAGGGCAGGCACGAACTCGACGGCAGGAAGCTCTTCGCCGGCGTGCAGGAGTATTCCCCCAAGACCTTCGATCCCGACAAGCTCGAATACCACCGGGACTACATCGACATCCAGCTGCTCCTTGCCGGCGCCGAGGATCTCTACTACGCCCCCCTCGACGGCCTCGACACGGTGATGCCGTACACTCCGGAAAAGGACTGCGGCCTGAGCCGCATCCCCGCCCCCGAAGCGGGGACGAAGATCTCGCTCAAACCCGGCAATTTCGTGCTGCTCTTCCCCGAGGAGGGGCATCTGCCCGGCGTCGGCGATCCCGCGGGACACGTGATCAAGGCGGTGGTCAAGATCGCCGTGAAATAGCGCCGGAGCGTGGAAACTTGCGCTCTTTCGTGCTATATTATTACGCTTGTATTCCATAAATCAATAATGCGGCGGACGCCGCTCGCGGCGTGACGTCCAAACTTGAAGGTTCAGAAAAAATGTTTCGTACTCATACCTGCGGAGAGCTCCGCAAGGACGCGGTGGGCAAGAAGGTCCGCCTTTCCGGCTGGATCCACAGCGTGCGCGACCACGGCGGCGTGATCTTCATCGACCTGCGCGACCACTACGGGCTGACGCAGATCGTCATCGATCCCGAACGCGCGTTCTATCAGGCGCTCGAAAAGTGGCGCGTCGAGTCGGTGGTGCGCTTCGACGGCGAAGTCGTCGCCCGCTCCCCCGAGACGGTCAACCCCAAGCTCGCCACCGGCGAGATCGAGGTGCGCGCCGAGGATATGGAAATGCTCGGCGAGGCCGAAGTGCTGCCCTTCCAGGTCGCCAAGGACGACGACGCCCCCGAATCGCTGCGCCTCAAGTACCGCTTCCTCGATCTGCGCAAGGAAAAACTGCACAAGAACATCCTGCTGCGCAGCGGCGTCATCAACACCATCCGCGCCTACATGCTCGAAAAGGGCTTCAACGAGTTCCAGACGCCGATCCTCACCGCCAGCAGTCCCGAAGGCGCCCGCGACTATCTGGTGCCGTCGCGTCTGCATCCCGGCAAGTTCTACGCGCTGCCGCAGGCGCCGCAGCAGTTCAAGCAGCTGTTGATGGTGTCGGGCTTCGACCGGTACTTCCAGATCGCGCCGTGCTTCCGCGACGAGGACGCGCGCGCCGACCGCAGCCCGGGCGAGTTCTACCAGCTCGACGTCGAGATGAGCTTCGTCGAACAGGAGGATGTCTTCAAGGTGATCGAGGGGATGTTCGAGCGCGTCTTCGAGAAGTTCTCGACCAAGAAGTTCACCCGTCCGCCCTTCCCGCGCATCCCGTACCGCGAGGCGATCCGCCGCTACGGTTCGGACAAGCCGGATCTCCGCAATCCGCTCGAAATGATCGACGTCAGCGAATTTTTCCGCAACAGCGAATTCAAGGCCTTCGCCGGCACGGTCGCCAACGGCGGCGTGGTGCGCGCCATCCGCGCGCCGCAGGTGGCGGGCAAGCCGCGCAAGTTCTTCGACGACATGATCAAGTTCGCGCAGGAAAACGGCGCCAAGGGCATGGCCTACATCATCTGGACGGGCGACACCGAAAAGAGCCCGATCGTCAAGTTCCTCACCCGCGAGACCGTCGACGGCCTCAAGGCGGCGGGCAAGATCCAGGACGGCGACGCGCTCTTCTTCCTCGCCGACACCGAGGCGGTCGCCTCCAAGATCGGCGGCGCGGTGATCCCGGAACTCGGCCGCCAGCTCGGCCTCATCGACGAGAACGACTTCCGCTTCTGCTGGATCGTCGACTTCCCGATGTTCGAGCGCGACGAGGAAACGAACGAGATCGTCTTCTCGCACAACCCCTTCTCGATGCCCCAGGGCGGCATGGAAGCGCTGTGCGGCAAGGATCCGCTCGATGTCCTCGCGTGGCAGTACGACATCGTCTGCAACGGCGTGGAGCTTTCCTCCGGCGCGATCCGCAACCACCGCCCGGAGATCATGTACAAGGCGTTCGAGATCGCCGGGTACGACAAGAGCGTGGTCGATCAGAAGTTCGGCGGCATGATCAACGCCTTCAAGCTCGGCGCGCCCCCGCACGGCGGCATCGCCCCCGGCATCGACCGGATCGTGATGCTGCTCGCCGACGCGCCGAACATCCGCGAAGTGATCGCCTTCCCGTTCAACCAGCAGGCGGAGGATCTGATGATGAACGCTCCGTCCGAGGTGACGCCGAAGCAGCTGCGCGAACTGCACATCGAAGTCAAACTGCCCAAAAAACAGGAAAAACCGGCGCAATGACGGTCGTCCCGGGGGGACGCGGCGGCATTTCGTCGGCTTCGGGCCGTCCGCGATGAAGAAGCTGTTTTCCGCATTGGCGGCGGCGCTGACGCTCGCCGCCGCGGGCGCCGACGCCGCGCTGACGGCGCTGGCTCCGGCGGAGTACACGGCGGTCTTTTCGATCGGCGTCCGGCGGCTGCTCGCCAACCGCAACTTGAAGCAGACGGCGGCCAAGCCGGGGATCGCCAAGTTCTTCGCCGAAACGGAGAAGGCCGGACTCGGGATCGCCCGCATCCGCGAAGTTGCGGTATTCTACTGGGGCGACCACTGGTACGGCGCGATGCTCGCGGACGACGCCGACGCGCTGCGGAACGAGCTCGAACGCAGAAGCGCGGCCGCCGATCCCGGCGTCGCGGCGGCGCAGCTCGGCGGCAGAAGGATCTACCGCCTCAAACGCCCGGAAAACGACAATCCCCGCCGCCGGAACAAGGAGCTGTGCCTCGTATTTTTCGACGGCGGCGTGGTCCTGCTCGCCAAGACGGCGGAACTCGAAGCGTTCCTGAAGTGCCCGCGCGCGGACCGGGCCGAGGCGGAGCGCCTCGCCGCCAACGACGCCGAAGTGTGGTGCTCATACCGCCGCAGCCGCGACGCCAAACCCGACGACGATGCCGCCAGCATCGTCGACATGAACTTGAAGCAGGGGTTTCTGGAACTGCGCTTCGTCGGGGAATCCCGGAGCGACGTCGGGATCTCCGGCACGGCGGACCTCGGCGACCAAAAGACCGCCGAGTCGATGAGCATGACCTTGCCGGGGGTTCTGGCGTTCTTCATGGGGCTGGTGCTCGCCGACGATCCGGCGACGGCGGACCGGATCGTCCGCGCGCTCCGCACCGAGGTCGACGGCGGGACGCTGCGCTTTTCGATGAACGTTCCGGAAGAGCTGCTGCAGCGCTTTCTCGCGGCGCTGGAAAACTTCTTCGACGATGAGAAGCAGACCGCGAAGAAACTCCCGGAAAAACGCGGAGCGGCAAAGTGAACCGCAAGAAGAGAAAACGGCTGTTGTTGTGGGGCGCCGCCGCTGCGTTCGGCGTCCTGCTGCTCACGGCGGCGCTGGCGGCGTGGAACAATCCGTACTGGTTCGTCAACGACGGCGACCACGCCGCCGAGATCGCCGCCGCCGCGAAGAAGCACGGGCTCGATCCGGAGCTGGTGCGGGCGCTCGTCTATCAGGAAAGCCGCTTCCGGGCGGGCAAGCGGGGCAAAAAGGGCGAGATCGGACTGATGCAGGTGCTCCCCAAGGGCGCCGCCGCGGAGTGGGCGCGGGTGAACAAGCGCCGCGTCCCCTCGAACCGCGAGCTCTTCGGCGTCGAAACGAATCTGGACATCGGGTGCTGGTATCTGGCCCGGGCGAAGCGCCGGTGGAGCGCTTACGACCACGGCACGGAGCTGGCGCTGGCGGAGTACAACGCCGGCCCGACCAAGGCCAGGGAGTGGGCTCCGCCGGACAAACGCGGCGAAGTCATCCCCCGGATCAGGATCGCCAGCACGAAAAAATACGTTGCGGACATAATGGGCCGTTACCGGTCTTACGCCAAGGCGAGGGCCGCCGCGAAAAACCAGTAGGTGCAGAATGAAATTTTTTGCCAAAGCGCTTATCTTGTCGTCGCTGATCGGCGCCGTCGCGTGCGCCGCCGCCGATCCGGCCGTCGGGCCCCGCTGCGAATTCGACTCGCAGCGGGAAATGGACGAACACTGGAGGACGCTCGGCGCGTTCGGCGTCTTCCGCAAGACGAAATTCTTCATCGCCGACGAAGCCTCCGCGGGCGACGGGCGCGTCCTCGTCGTGGAGGCGAAGCGGGCCAGCGGCTTTCTGGTCTTCAGGCTCAACGGTCTGGACCTCGAAAAATACCCCTACATGCGCTGGCGCTGGCGCGTCGTCCGCCGGTTGAGCCTGCCCGACGGCGTCCGCGAGCCCGACGATCAGGTCTGCGTGATCTACATCACCGACGGCAGCACGATCTCGCAGACCTGCGTGGCCTACCGCTGGGAGCACAACACCAAGGTCGGCTTCCGGCAGATGCTCGACTACGCCGGACTGCGGATCGTCGAGGCGTTCTGCGTCCGCAACAAGGAGACTCCGGTCGGCGAGTGGGTGGTGGACGAGCGCAATGTGCTCGCGGACTACAAGGCGGCCTTCGGCCGCGCCCCGTCGGAAAAGTTCGTCATATCCGTGGGCGGCAACTCCCAGCACAGCAATTCCGATACGAGAGCAGAAATTGACTACATCGAATTCCGCTCGGCGCCCGCGCCGAAAAAGTGAAGCTCCGCCGCCGCGCCGCCGGGAGCGCCCCGAAAAGGCGCAGGCAGGCGCCGCGCGCGCCTTCGATCCCCGCCGCCGCGAAGAGCTGCGGCTCGACCGTTTCCGCACTCAGGCCGCCTCGGTGCTGGAGTCGCTCAAACAGCTCGTCCGCGGCGTCTTCGGCGACGGCCGCCCCGCCGACCGGGTGCTGGCCGGATTCTTCCGCAAGCGCCGGGGCTGCGGTTCGCGCGACCGCGCCGCGATCTCGGCGGCCTTCTACGCGGCGGCGCGCTACTACGGGGCGATCCGCGCGATGCTGCCGGAAGGGATCTCGTCGCGCATCGAACGCGGCGACGCCGACTTCACGCCCGAGGAGCTGGCGGCGCTCGCCGTGACGGGACTGATCTTCGAGGGCGAACACGCGGAGCTGGCGACTTCGCTCGCCCGGCTTTACGGACTGCCGGAACCCGCCGCCGTACCCGCCGGAGCCGACTGGGAAAAACGCGCCCGCGCCGCCGCCGCGTTCGCGGGGGCGGAGGAACCGCCCGCGCCGGAAACGCTGCTGCCCGCCGCGCTCGCCGGGGCGATCCCGCTGGACTTTTCCCGCCTCGCGCGGCTGATGGCGAAGCGCCCCCCGATGTGGATACGGCTCCAGAACGGCGACGCCGAAGCGACGCTCGCGGAGCTCGCCGCCGCCGGGATGACGGTGCGCCGTCACGCGCGCGCAACCTCCGCCGCGGCGCTCTCGGGCGGCAAGATCAACGTATTCACCCTGGAGGCGTTCCGCCGGGGGCGCTTCGAGGTGCAGGACCTCGCCAGCCAGTGCGTGGGGCTCGTCTGCGCCCCCAAACCGGGCGAACGCTGGTTCGACGCCTGCGCCGGGGGCGGCGGCAAGACGCTGGAACTCGCCGAGATGATGAAGCGCCGCGGCACCGTGATCGCGGGCGACGTCCGCGAGGGGATACTCCACGAGCTCAAACTCCGCGCGCGGCGCGCGAACTTCCCGAACATCTCGACGCTGCACCACGACGGCCGGGTGCCGCGCGGCTTCCACCCGTGCGACGGCGTGCTGGTCGACGCCCCCTGCTCCGGCAGCGGCGTCTGGCGGCGCAACCCGGGGAGCGCGTGGAAGTTCCGGCTCGACGAACTCGCGGAATACGCCCGCCGCCAGTACGACATCCTTTCGCGCTTTTCCGCCGCCGTCAAATCGGGCGGGGTGCTGGTCTACGCGACCTGCTCGCTCTTCGCCGCCGAGAACGAAGAGGTGGTCAAACGCTTTCTGGACGCGCACCCCGACTTCGCGCCGGAGTCGGGCGTCCATCCGCTGACGGGGCTCGTTTCCGACGGCTTCTACCGCTTCGACGGCTTCGACGACGACTGCGACTTCCTCTTCGCCGCGCGGATGCGCCGCAAATTCGGCGAGGTGAAAAAGTGAAGCCGTTCCACATCGTCCTCGTCGCCCCGGAAATCCCGCAGAACACCGGCACCATCGGCCGGCTGGCGGTATCGACCGACGCGGTGCTGCACCTCGTCGATCCGCTGGGCTTTTCGCTCGAAGACAAGTACCTCAAGCGCGCGGGGCTCGACTACTGGCACTTCCTCGATCTGCGCCGCCACCGCGACTGGGACGACTTTCTCGGCGCCAAGGAGGAGGGCGCGCGGATGCTCTTCTTTTCGACGCACGGCGAAAGGAGTTATTTCGACGAGACCTACGCCCCCGGCGACTATCTGGTCTTCGGGCGCGAATCGGCGGGACTGCCGCCGGAGTTCTACGACCGTTACCGCGACGGCCTGCGGCTGATCCCGATGCCCGGGGAGCACAGCCGCAGTCTGAACCTCGCCAACGCGGTCTCGATCGTGCTTTACGAGGCGCTGCGGCAGACGGTTTACGCGCACCGGCGCGACGGAATATGAAGTTTTCACATCAACCCCGAAAGAAGGAGGTGCCATGAAAAAACTTTTTGTACTGGCGGTTCTGGCCGCGGCCTTCGCGGCCGAGGCGGCTCCGCTCAAGATCGGCTGGGCTATCAACGACATCTCGACCGACAAACCGGTCGAGCTGGCGGGGACCTTCCACTGGCGGCACTCCAAGGGACTGCGCGATCCGCTGATGGCGACCGCCCTCGCCGTCGACAACGGCGAAGACTGCGTGGTTTTCCTGTCGATGGACTTCATCAATCCGCCGGGGCACATCGTGAAGCGGGTGCGCAGGCGCGTCAAGGCGGAGATCCCCGATCTGCCGCCCGAAAAGGTCCTCTTCAACGCGACGCACATCCACACCGGCGTGAGCATCGGCCGCACCAAGAAGGCGCTCGCCGAGGAGTACAGCCGCTACATGAGCGACCAGATCTTCAAGTCGATCAAGGAGGCGTGGGAGTCCCGCAAGCCCGGCAAGATCGCCTACGGCTACGACCTCGTCGTGACCGCCTTCAACCGCCGGATCGTCTACTTCAACGACCGCAAGGGCGGCTTCGGCATGTCGCCGCGCGGCAAGGCGGTGCTCCACGGCCGGACGAACGTGCCCGACTTCAGCCACGTCGAAGGCGGCGCGGATCCCTTCGCCAACTACCTCTTCACCTACGACATGGAGGACAACCTCACCGGAGCGATCATCAACGTCGGCTACACCGCGCAGGTCTCGATCAAGGACTGCTACGTGTCGAGCGACACCTGGAGCGACATGCGCAAGCTCATGGCGAAACACCACCCCGGCGTCTACATTTTGCCGCAGGTCGCGGCGGCGGGCGAGGCGACCTTCGAGCAGCCCTACTACAAGGAGGCCGAAAAGCGCCGCTACCGCCTGATCTACGGCCGCGAAGAGGCGTATCCCGGCGAATTCCAGCGCAAGCAGATCGCGGGGCGGATCCTCACCAGCTTCGACCGGGCGCACGCCTGGGCGCAGAAGGAGAAGTTCTCCGACCTGCCGCTCCGCCACGTCACCAAAACGCTGAAGCTCTCGCCCTCCATACCGAGCAAGGTGGATTACGAAGCCGCCAAGGACGGACTCAAGAAGATCGCCGAATACCGCAGCGATCCCAAGACCACGGAGCGCATGCGCTCTTCGCTCCAATCCCGCGAGAACGTCTGCAAGCGCGTCATCCGCAGTTACGAGAACGCCGACAAGCTCCCCAAGGTCCCGATGGAGTTCCACGTGCTGCGCATCGGCGACGTGGGCTTCGTCTCGGAGCAGTTCGAATACTACTTCGAGTTCGGCCAGCGCATCCAGGCGCGGAGCCCCTTCGTCCAGACCTTCGTGATCGAGCTCGCCGGACTGAACGGCGGCTACCTCGCCACCGAGCGCGCGAGCCGGAACGGCGGCTACGGCACCCGCTTTCTCTGCACGGTCTCGCCCAAAGGCGGGCAGGAGATCGTCGAAGCCGCGGTCGCGGGACTTAACGAACTCAAAGCCATGGATAACGAAAATCCCAAAAAGTGAGGCGGATATGAAATCCAAAACCATTCTCGCCGTCGTGCTGACGGCACTGGCGCTGTGCGCCGAGGCGGCTCCGCTCAAGATCGGCTGGGCCATGAACGACATCTCGACCGACAAGCCGGTCGCGCTGGCGGGGACCATGTACCGCCGGGTTTCCAAGGGACTGCGCGATCCGCTCATGGCGACGGCGCTCGTCATCGACAACGGCGAGGACTGCGTGATCTTCCTGTCGATGGATCTCATCCATTCGCCCGAGAGCATCGTCAAGTGGGCGCGCATCCTCGTCAGGCGCGAGATCCCGGACTTCCCGGTCGAAAAGATCCTCTTCAACGCCACCCACACCCACACCGGCCCCAACCTCTACCGGCAGGACAAGATCACCAAGGAGTACCGCCAGTACATCATGAAGCAGGTCGCCAAGACGATCGTCGAGGCGTGGAAAAACCGCAAACCCGGCAAGATCGCCTACGGGTACGACCTCGTCGTCACGGCCTTCAACCGCCGCATCGTCTACTTCCATAAGCAGAAGAAAGGACTCCCCGGCGGTTCGCCGCAGGGCGTGGCGAAGCTCCACGGCAACACCAACACCCCCGACTTCAGCCACGTCGAAGGGTGGGCCGATCCCTTCGTGAACTACCTCTTCACCTACGACATGGAGGGCAACCTCACCGGAGCGATCATGAACGTGCCCTACACCTCGCAGGTCTCGATCAAGGACGTCCACATGTCGAGCGACACTTGGAACGACATGCGCAAGCTCATGGCGGAAAAACACCCCGGCATCTTCATCTTGCCGCAGGTCGCGGCGGCGGGCGAGGCGACATTCGAACAGCCCTACTACAAGGAGGCCGAAAAGCGCCGCTATCGCCTGATCTACGGCCGCGAAGAGGCGTATCCCGGCGAGTTCCAGCGCAAGCAGATCGCCGGACGGCTGCTCACCAGCTTCGAGCGGGCGCGCGCGTGGGCCGAAAAGGAGCAGTTCTCGGATCTGCCGATCCGCCACGTGACCAAAAAACTCATGCTCAGCCGCTACATCCCCTCCGAAAAGGAGTGCGAGATCGCGCGCGCCGACCTCGAAGAGATCGCCCGTCTGCGCAAGAACCCGCCCCAAAAGGATCCGGCGGCGCTCAAGAAGTATCTTTCCCGGCTCGACTCCGGCGAGGCCCGCAGCAATCGGGTGCTCAAAATGCGGGAAGACGGGCTCAAGGATCCGAAGCTCCCGATGGAGTTCCACGCGCTCCGCATCGGCGACGTCGGCTTCGTCTCGGAGCAGTACGAATACTATTATGAATTCGGTCAGCGCATCGCGGCGCGCAGTCCCTTCACCCAGACCTTCGTGATCCAGCTTTCCGCGATCGTCGACGGCGGCTCCACCGGCTACCTCGCCACCGAGCGCGCGACGAAGAACGGCGGCTACGGCGTCGGCCCCTTGAGCTGCCGCCTCTCGCCGCAGGGCGGTCAGGAGATCGTCGAAGCCGCGGTCGAAGAATTGAACAAACTGAAGAAAGATGAAAGATGAAAGATGAAATGCGCTATCGCGTTTGCGGGATGTCGGCTGAAACGCGAAGCGCCTTTCATGGAAATATTGAGTGCCTTGGGTGAATTCGCAAAGCGGGACGCCCCAAGTTCCCCAAGCTCCCCAAGCTCCCAAGGCTCCCCAAATAGTCCGGTTCGCTCCCGCCATCGGCGGGGGCGTTTTTTTGTGCCGACGCGGTCGTCAGCGCGCCGTCTGCTTTCTGCGGACGAGGCGGTCGGGATCCTCGCCGTGAAGTATCAGCTTGCGGCAGACGAAGAAGAGCGTCGTGCCGTTGATCAGCACGACCAGACTCCAGCTGATCGGGTACGAAACGTAGAGCGAAGTCGGCGTATGGTACTTCGGGAAGACGGTGAAGATCCAGATGACGCGGAAGACGCAGACGCACATCATGGTCACGACCATCGGCGAGACGCTGCGGCCGAGGCTCCGCAGACCGCCGCCGACGACGTCGAGCACCCCGGCGATGAAGTAGGTGGTGAAGTTGACCTGAAAGCGCAGCATGCCCTGCTCGATGACCTGCGGATCGGGGTTGACCACCCCCAGCAGCTGCCGCCCGCACAGGTACGCTCCCCAGCCGAAGACGAGGTTGAACGACACCGAGATCGCCCCGCAGATCAGAAAGGCCCGCGCCGCGCGGCGGTACTCCTGCGCGCCGTAGTTCTGCCCGCCGAAGGCCAGCACCGAATGGTACATCGCGAAAGTCCCGACGTGGATGACCGATTCGACCATGCCGCTCGCGGTGTTGCCGGCGACGGCGAGCGATCCGAGCATGTTGATGGCTCCGGCGATGATCACGTTGGATATGGCGTAGCTCGAACTCTGCAGCCCCGACGGCACGCCGATCCAGAGGATCCGCTTGAGTTCCGGCCAGTAGAGCCTTATCTTGCTCGGCATGATCCGGCAGGGGGCGGGGTTGCGCATCAGCGCGATCATCACCAGCAGGGCCGAGACGGCCTTCGAGACCGCGGTCGCCACCGCGACTCCGGCGACGTCCCACTTGAAGACGATCACGAAGAACATGTTGAGCCCGAGGTTGACGAGCCCCGCGACGAGCAGAAAGAAAAGTGGCCGCCGCGTGTCGCCGACGGCGCGCATCAGCACGCACCCGAAGATGTAGATCATCGTGAACGGGATCCCGAGGAACCGCAGCCGCAGATACAAGGTCGCCGAGTCGATGATGTCTGCCGGAGTCCGCATCAGCAGCATGAACGCCCGCGAAAGGCTCATCCCCAGCACCATCAGGACCAGTCCGCTCACCACCCCCAGCGCCACCCCGGTGTGGAAGGCGTGGCAGATGCCGCGGTTGTCCTTGGCGCCGTAGCACTGCGCCGCCACCACCTGCGCGCCCCCCGCGATGCCGAAGGTGAGGATCAGCATCAGCGTGGTGATCGCGTTGGTGGCGCCGATCGCCGCGAGCGACTTGTGCCCGTAAAGCGACCAGCGGCCGATGACCGCCAGATCCGCCGCGTCGAAGGTGATCGACAGCAGATTCGCCAGCGCCACCGGGATCGCGAACATCACGATCTTGCCGAAAAGCGGCCCGGTGGTCATGTCGACGTGGTTCGGCTTCAGCATGTCCCGCTCCCCCCGCAGGCGGCCTGACGGCGCTGTTTGCGGATCAGCAGATGGACGACGAGAAAGAACATCCCCCCGTTGACGAACGCCACCGCCCCCCACGATATCGGATACGAGATCAAGAGTCCGCGGAGCGAATGGAACTCGGGCCGCTCGAACGCCGTTTCCACCCAGATTATGCGGAAGACGCACGCCCCCAGCAGCGACACCACCGCCGGGAAGACCGACCGGCCCACTCCGCGCAGCCCGCCCGTGGCGATGTCCATGAAGCCGAGCAGGAAGTAGCTGGAAAGCGTCAGATACATCCGCGACTCCGCCTGCGCCACCACCGCCCGGTCGGGGGTGATGAAGCCGAGCAGCTTCTCGCCGAAGACGATGCCGATCGTGCTCAGCACGACGACCACCAGCGTCAGCTGCCACGTGCAGATCAGCACGCTCCGCCGCACCCGGTCGTACTTTTTGGCGCCGTAGTTCTGCCCCGAGAACGCCATCGCCGTCTGGTACATCGCGATCACGATCACGTACATCACCCCTTCGATCTGGCAGGCCGTCACGTTGCCCGCCGTCGCTTCGTGCCCGAGGGTGTTGATCGCCGCCATGATGATCACGTTGGAGATCGAAAAGAACGCCCCCTGGATACCCGCCGGAACGCCGATGTGCAGCATCCGCCTGACCTCGGGCCAGTAGAAGCGCACGTGCCGCAGCATGATCCTTTCCGGACCGACCGAGGAGACCATCACCCGCAGCACCAGCACCGCCGAAAGCAGCTGCGACAGCGCGGTGGCGAGCGCCACTCCGGCGACGTCCATCTTGAACGCCGTCACGAATACGACGTTCAGCACCACGTTGGCGATCCCGGATATCGACAAAAACAGCAGCGGCCGCCGCGTGTCGCCCAGCGCCCGCAGCACCGAGCAGCAGTAGTTGTAGACCAGCATGAACGGCGCCCCGAAGAGGCAGATCCGCCAGTACAGCGTCGCCTTGCGGAGCACTTCGCCCTGCGCGTTTATCCCCGAGAGCATGTACGGGGCGAAGGCGACTCCCGCCACGCAGACGAGCACCCCGAAGCACAGCGCCAGCGCGAGCGACGTGTGCACCGCATGGACGAGCGACCGGCGGTCTTGGGCGCCGTAGCACTGCGCCACCACCACGTTCGCCCCGACCGAAACTCCCCAGATCAGATTGAGCACCAGCGCGTTGAGGTCGCCGGTGGTGCCGATCGCCGCCAGCGACTTGGAGGTCTCGGCGAACTGCCCGATCACGATGATGTCCGCCAGATGGAACGCGTGCTGCAAAAGGTAAGTCGCCACCAGCGGCAGTGCGTAGCGCACGATCTTGCCGGTAAGCGGCCCCTCGCACATGTTCATGTTGTAGCTTCTGTTCATCGCCCGGCAAAATCCCGCGGCACGCGGAGGCCGCTTTAAGAGCATATCTTATAATATATCTCTCCAAATGCGATTTTTCACTGGCGGGCGCGCGATCGGGGCATAAAAAAAACGCTCCGGGGTTGCCGGAGCGTTTTCGATGATGCTCTTGCCGAAGCTCAGTCCGTAACGAGGGGCTTGCCGGTGCGCGGATCACGCAGCACGTTCGGCAGCATCAGCTTGCCGCTCTTGGCATCGGAGTACTTGGGCTGACCGACGTTGTCGGGCGAGAACCAGCCGGCGCCCGCGAAGCCCTTCACGTGGCCGTCGAGGAACAGGATGTTGCCGAACTTGGTGTGGTTCGACGCACCGCCGTTGGAAGTGGTGCCGCCGTCGCCGGTGAGGTCGGCGCTGACGCCGGAACCGGAGAGACCGGTAGAGGTGCTGGTGCCGTCGACCATGCTGGGCTGATAGGCATAGCTCAAATTGGCGGTGCCGTCCCAACGGAGGCTATCCGTGCCCTTGCCGGTGGAAACGCTGGTGGACGGGCAGACGTAGACCGCGTAGTCAACGAGGTAGTTGTTGATGCGCAGCAGTTCGAAGCCGCCGCAGCGTCCCACCTTGTAGAAGTTGTCGGCAGGGTACTCGCCGTTGCCGGAATCCGGAGCCGGTCCGCCCGGGAACTTGCCGTCATAGTCGTTGGCATACATGCGCAGCGCCTTGCCGATCTGGTTCAAATTGCCCTTGCAGTTGCTCTGGTTGGCGCTCTCGCGGGCTCTCTGCAGAGCGGGGAGCAGCAGTGCCGCCAAGATGGCGATGATCGCGATCACGACCAGCAGCTCGATCAGGGTGAATCCACGACTTTTCTTCATTTTTAAGAATCCTTTCTCTGTTTTTCGCAACTCAAAAGAGTCTCCGGAAACGGCCGCATCCGACGGTTTTTCCCGAAACACTTCGTTGGACATGCCTATAGTTTACCCGAAAGACGGCGAATCTGCAAGCTTTCGACCGAGAAAAATCCGTCAATCTTCAATATTTTTCACAATGTGGATTTTGTTTTGAAAATTGCCTTATTTTTCATCGCCATTCCCGCCGGACGGCGGCGAACCGTGCGCACGCGCGTTCACTCCGCTATTGACAACGCGGGAAAGCGCGTTACATTATAATAACATCGAACGAGCGCGCCATCAACACATCGGAACGGATTTTTTTCATGGGCAAGATACCGGAAATCGACTGGAAGCGGGCAGACCGGCTGATCGAACTCGCTTTGACGGAGGATCTCGGCGAAGCGGGCGACGTCACCACTCTGGCGGTCGTCCCCGAAACGGCGAAGTGCCGCGCCATACTGCTCTGCAAGGAGCCGGATATGGCGCTCTGCGGACTGCCGGTGGCGGAGCGGGTGTTCCGCACCGTCTGCCCCGAGATCGTCTTCACGGCGCGGAAGCGCGAGGGCGAGATCTGCCAGAAGGGCGACGTGCTCGCGGATATCTCCGGCCCGGCGCGCGGCGTGCTCACCGCCGAGCGCACCGCGCTTAACTTCATCCAGCGCCTCTCGGGGGTGGCGACGGCGGCGCACCGCTACGCGGCGGCGGTCGCGGGGACCGGCACGGTGATCCTCGACACCCGCAAGACCACCCCCGGCTACCGGAATCTCGAAAAGTACGCGGTCGCGGTCGGCGGCGCCGACAACCACCGCGCCGGCCTTTACGACCGGATCATGATCAAGGACAACCACCGCGAGATGGCGGCGATGGAATTCGACTGCGCCATCCCGCGCGCGGTGGAGCGGGCGCGCCGGGCCTATCCCGACTTGGAGATCGAGGTCGAGGCGGACACCCTCGACGAGGTCCGCGCGGCGGCGGAGTGCGGCGTCGAATACATCATGCTCGACAACATGGACGACGCCACCATGGCGCAGGCTGTGAAGATCGTCGCCGGGCGCGCCAAACTCGAAGCCTCGGGCGGCATCACGCTGGAAAGGCTGGGACGCATCGCCGCGCTCGGGGTGGACTTCATCTCGGCGGGGGCGCTCACCCACTCGGTCAAATCCGCGGACATCTCACTCGACATAAAGGTGGAAAAATGATCGCCAGACTGCGCGGGACCTTGCTGGAAAGCAGCTACACCGGCTGCATCGTCGACGTGAACGGCGTCGGATACGAAGTCGCCATACCGCTTTCGACCTTCGACAAACTGCCGCGCCCGGACGAAAAGGTGGATCTCCACATCCTCACGCAGGTGCGCGAGGACGCGATCACGCTTTACGGCTTCGCGACGCCGGAGGAAAAGGAGCTCTTCTGCGCGCTGGTGCAGGTCTCGGGGATCGGCGGCAAGCTCGCCTTGAACATCCTGAGCGGCATGTCGGTCGCGAACTTCTGCGACGCGGTCGTCAACCGCGACGTCAAGGCGCTGTCGCGCATCAGCGGCATCGGCAAGCGCACCGCCGAACGGATGATCGTCGAGCTCCACGACAAGCTCTCGGCTCCGGGCTTCGCCCCCGCCGCGGCGGCGGGCGCCGAGGGCGGCAAAAAAGGCAATCTGGACAGCATCAACGACGCCGCGCTCGCGCTCGAAAATCTGGGCTACAAGCGCGACGCGATCCGCCGGACGATCCAGGCGATCACCTCCGAACTGCCGGAAGCGGAACAGACCACCGAGAATCTGATCCGCGCCGCGCTCGCCCGGATGAACTTCTGACGGAAAAACGCGCCGGCAACGGCCGCCAAGTGGGAAAGGGATGTTTTCGATGTTTCGCAGGATGATGATGACGCTCCTCGCGGCATGCGCGCTCGCCGCGCTCGCTTCCGGATGCGGCGGCGGCGGCTACCGCAACGACGCCGAGAAGAAGTTCCTCGACGCCGCGAAGAAGGGCGACGCCGAGGCGCAGTACAGTCTGGGCGCCTGTTACGAATTCGGCGGCGGCGCCGAAAAGAACGTCGACCGCGCCAAGGAGTGGTATCGGAAGGCCGCCGCGCAGGGCCACCAAAAGGCGCAGGAGCGCCTGCGCGTGCTGAACCCGCCGAAAACCCCAAGCGCCGACGAAATGAAGCAGTTCCGCCGCTCCGCCGGCAAGGGCGACGCCGAAGCGCTCTTCCAGCTGGGGCAGTGCCGGGAATTCGGCCAACAGTGCGCCAAGGATCCCGACGCCGCGCTGCGCTATTACTCCCGCGCCGCCGCCAAGGGCCACGAGGAGGCCGGGAAACGGGCGGAGGTCCTCGCCGCCAAGCTGACGCCCACGCCCGCCGAAATGAAGAAACTCTACGCCGACGCCCGCAAGGGCAACGCCGAGGCGCAGTACCAGATCGGCCGGTGCTTCGAGTTCGGCTTCCACAAGAACCCGCGCAAACCGGATTTCAACGCCGCCCGCTCGTGGTACACCCGGGCCGCCAAGCAGGGGCACCCCAAGGCGCTGGAAATTCTTAACCCGAAAAAGCCGGCGAAGAAAAAGTCCGCCCGTCCCCGGTCCCGCAAAAACGACCGCGGGGGCCTGAACTTATGAACGACGTCCGCGATTTCGGGGCCGTCGGCGACGGCTCGACGAAAGACACCGCCGCCATCCAGCGCGCGCTGGACGCGGGCGGCGTGGCCTACCTGCCGCCGGGGACCTACCTGTCGGGCACGCTCCGCCTGCGCTCGTGCGGCGGGCTGGAACTCGCCCCCGGCGCGGTGCTGCGCGCTTCCCCCGACAAGGCGGACTACGACGAAGATCCGTGTCCGCAGAACCGCGTCTTTTCCTCCGAAATGGTCTCGGGCGCCCACCTCGTCGTCGCGTGCGAAGTGCACGACGTGGTGATCCGGGGCGGCGGCCGCATCCACGGCAGCCGCGAGGCTTTTTTCAGCGGCGAAGAGGATCCCAAGCGCCCCGGCAAGTTTTTGCGCCCCGCGTGGCGGCCGGGGCAGATGCTCTTTTTCTGCGAGTGCGAAAACGTGACCGTGACCGACGTCGAATTGTACGAGTCGCCCTACTGGTGCTGTTTCTTCCACGGCTGCGAGCACGTGAACGTCCGCGGGGTGCGGATAAAGAACCACCGCATGACGCCCAACAGCGACGGCATCGACCTCGACTGCTGCCGCTTCGTGACGGTCAGCGACTGCCGGATCGACTCGGGCGACGACTGCATAACCTTGCGCGCCAACACCGCGCCGCTCAAAAAACCGCGCCCGTGCGAAAAGATCTGCGTCGCCGACTGCATCCTTTCGTCACCGTGTCAGGCGATCCGCGTCGGCGTCGGCGACGGAACGATCCGCGACGCGGTGTTCGGCAGCCTCGTGATCCACGACACCCGGTCGGGCATCCAGCTCGTCTCGCGGTACGGCGCCTCTTCGCCCGGGGTGACGATCGAAAACCTGCTCTTCGGCGACATCGTCATGGAGTGCCGCCGCCCGCTCGCGATCCTGAGCGACGTGCGCGGCCCGCGCGACGAAGACGCGAAGCCGATCCGCGGAGTGGTCTTCCGCAACATCCGCGCGACCGGCGACCGGAGCTGTTTCTTCGAGGCGAACCGCCGCGGCGACGTCGCCGACGTGACGCTGGACGGCGTCGACCTGACGCTCCGCGGCGGCGGCGACATCGTCGACGGCGAAAACCTCTCCTACGGCGAATTCGGCGTCAAAAACGCCCCCGCCGCCTTCCACTTGAAGCACGTCGAAGAGTGCTCCTTTCACCGGGTGCGCGTCCGCTGGGCTCCCGACGCCTCGCCGCTCTGGAAATACGCCCTGTGGGCGGAGGATTCGGAGCTCCCCGCGCTCGCGGAGTGCCGCTTCGACCGCGAAAATCGTCTGGACTGAACCGCCGGTACGTAAAACGGGCCGCCGCAGAACCCTCTGCGGACGGCCCGTTGCGTTTTAAACGGAGTTCTTTTTCAGTTGGCGGGCGCCGGAGCGGCCGGGGCCGGCGGCGGCGGAGGCGGCGCGACGAGCGCCGGATAATTCGCCGACAGGTCCGCCAGCGACCGCGCCATCGCGTACTTCATCATCCGCGCGTAAAGGTCGGCGTCGGCGCCGACGCGGGCATAGATCCAGTGCCAGAGGCTGTCGCCGAGTTCGTTGCGGCACGTCCACACCACCCGTCCGGTGGCGCGCTCCACGAGCTCGAAGTCGACGTCCAGCTCGGCGGTGGAGAGCGCGTCCGGGAAGCCGATTACCCAGAGCGGCGGCACGAAGATGGAAAGACAGTAGGTGATGATGTGCCCGCGGTAGTAGGTGTTGCGGAGTTTCGTCCGCCACAGATAGGTGCAGCTGCAACTCGCGGGATCGCGGACGCGCTCGACCTTGGCGAAGAGCTTCGAGGTCTTGAGGCTGACCGCGGAGGCCGCCGCGAGGTCCTCGGACGGGTTGAAGTAGAACTGCGACAGCGTCGCGAATTCGCCGCTCTGCTCGGGGTGGCGCATCGTGTGCCAGCCGAAGGGCATCAGCGGGATCAGCCCGAGGTAATACGACCCCACGCTCTCATTGGAGTTGTTCTGCAATGCGTAGGTGTCGGCGTCGCGGTGATCCTCGGCGGGCAGCACGCCCACCGTGGGATTGCCGGGCAGCGGCGATAAGGTCGGCATCGCGCCGTACGCGCCCGAATAGTCGAAGGTCGAGGTGTTGGAGCACCCGGCGGCGAAGAACGCGGCGGCGAGCGCCAGCGCGATCAGAGAAAGGTGTTTCATTTTTGCCCGCTCCGTAAAATCAGTAGCCGAAGATGTTGACGGTTTCCTGCTTGGAGATCTCGAAGTTGTCCTCCCAGACCGCCAGACCGGTCTGCAGATCGGTCACCACCACGTGGAAGTAGAAGGTGTTCTCGGTCGTGCGTCCGACGTCGGTGCGCTGGTTGATGATCTCGCCCGACAGACTCAGATCCGGCGCGATGACGGTGCCGCGCTTCTGGACCGTCGCCTGATTGAAGAGGTCGTCGTTTTCCAGCTCGCGGACCTGCCGCGTCGCGTTGTCCTCGGGGCCGCGGCCGCCGACGGCGGTGGTGGTGACCGCCTTGCCCGAAGCGAGCAGCGCCTGCCGCATCTTGTTGGTGAGGATCTGCGTCCGGGCGCGCGAGCCGGAGCGGTTCTTGACTTCGTTGATCATCACGACCGACTTGCGGCCGTCCGGACGCACCAGAGCTCCGGAAGCGATCAGCGAATTGATCGCCCGGGCGGATACGTCGTTCCAGTCGCGGGTGTTGACGTCGCGGACGGTGGTGAGTCCCTGCGTGGTGGGATCGATGCGCTTCGCCGGGGAGCCGCAGCCGCAGAGCAGCGCCGCACACGCCGTCGCGAAGACGGCAACTACAGTAAAGGATCTTTTCATGACATTGCCTCCAGATTATCCGTTTCAGTTGGCGTTGGGATCTTCCATTACGCTGAGCACGAAGTCTTTGCAGCGCGAGTTCGGAGCGACGCCCTGCAGGAACTTGATCTCGCCGGGGATGAAGATCGCCGGCTGCCAGGCGTTCGCGGCGGTCGGCACCTCCATGCCGTGCTCGTCCAGCCAATTGAAGCGGTAGAGCACGTAGTACGGGTTGTCGCCGCGGAAACCGCTCCACAGCTCCGACCAGAATCCGTAGCGTTCGCTGCGGATCTGCGCCTGCACCATCATCACCCCGCCCGGCGTCATCGAGCGGCGCAGCGACAGCAGCGCCAGCCGGTCGCGGCAGAAGCTGTCGGTGCTGAACTTGCGGGCGTCGACCGAATCCGGGTTCATGGCGAGGTCGCGGTTTTCGACCGTGTTCACGGTGTCCTGACATCCGGTGAGGGCCGCTCCCAGAAGCAGCGCGGCGACCGCGGTCAAAAAGAACTGTTTTTTCATCTCGTATCTTCTCCTTGAATGTTGCGGGTTATCACAAAACCGGCCGCGTCGCCTGTTTGGCGAAGTCGACGTTCTTTTCCCACACGGCGATGCCGGTCCGCAGATCGGTCAGCGTCAGGTGGAACATGTAGTAGCTTTCCTCGGTGCGGCCGGAGACGGTGTTCTGCTGGATTATCATCCCGGCCAGACTGAAGTTCGGCGCGATCACGGTGCCGCGCTTCTGGACCGTCGCCTGGTCGAAGAGGTCGTCGTTCTCCTTGTCGCGGATGCGCCGCACCGCGCGGTCGAGGTTGCCGCCGTAGCCGGCCGCCGAAGTCACCTTCGCCTGACCGGAAGCGAGTATCGCCTGCCGCATCTGGTTGGTCAAGAGTCCCGTTTCCAGATGGAGCAGCGTGTAGTTGCGCACCCGCCCGATCATCACCACCGGCGCCATGCCGTCGGAGCGTTTGAGCGCCCCGGAAGCGACCAGCGACTGGGCGGCTTCGCCGGCGACGCGCTTCCACTCGGCGGCGTCCACCGCGCTGACCGTCACCAGCGCCTCCGGGCCGCCGGGTTCGATGTAGCGGGCGTCGCTGCCGCAACCGCCCTGCACCGCCGCCAGGACCGCCGGAAGCGCGATAAGAAACCAACGCTTCATCATTCCATGCTCTCCCATTTTTTAAGCAGAAAATTACCGTTGCCGACATCTCTCAAGTAGACCACCGCCCGGTTGGCTTCCGGAGAAAACTCCAGCTCGAAGTCCCGGGTTCCGCCGCCGGAAACATTGACGCTCAGCGTCATCCGTCGGGGCGTGCCCGGCGGCGGCAGCTGCACGTGCGCGACGCAGTAACTGCGCGGCAAGGTCACCCAGCGCCGCCACTCCAGTTCGGATACGAAGGCGCGGCTGGTCGCCGCCACCGCCGCTCTGGCGCTGGCGACCGCCAGAGGCTTCCAGTCGTTGTTGGGCATCGCCAGCGCGGTCACGAGCGACGCCTTGGCCGCCTCGTGGGCGACGGTCATCGCCACGGTGGCGCGGTAGGCGCGGTCGACCATGCCGGGGAAAATGAACTGCCAGTACTCCTCGTCGAGGACCTCCGAGAGGTCGACGAGGTGCGATCCGACGGCCAGTGCCGCGCCGTTGGCGCGCACCGAGAATCCCGGATCGTCCGCGCGGCGGTACGCCGGATAGCTGAACGACCAGTCGGTCGGCACCTTGCCCGGCAATATGTAGGTGAGCCTGCGGCTCTGCCAGCCGTCCGGGCAGCCGCGCGCCACGACGAAGCACACCGTCTGATCGGCGGGAACGGCGGAGCTGCCGACGTTTTCGAGCCCTTCGGGCAGTTTGTCGCCGAGGGCGCGGATCAGCGCGGCGCAGTCCTCGCGGTAGAGGCGGTTTTCCGGATCGAGCATCAAGAGATAGCGGAAGTCGATCACCGCCTCTTCGTACTCGTTGTCGATGGCGTAGCCGAGCGCCGAAAAGTAGAACCCCAGCGGGTTGTAGAGCAAGGGCAGCGTCGGGCGGCGGCGCTGACTGTATTCGGTGTACTCGTCCGCGATCCCGGAGGCTTGGAAGATGCGGTTCCGGTCGCCGTCCCTGAAGATGTCGCGCATCGCCTTCGGCGGCACTCCCGCCTTTCCGGCGTTCGCCGCCTCGTAGCGGCGGATCTCCGGATCGGCTTCGTCGAGCACGTAGCGGAACTGCTCGGCGCGGAGGCGGCGGATCTCGACTAGGAAGTCCTCCAGCCGTCCGTCCGCCATGTAGTCGAAGCCCTTGAGGATGTGCAGCATCAGCCGGTCGGAACGCCACCCGCGGTAGGTCGGCAGTCCCGGACGGTGAAAGCGCGGCGTCGAGCCGTCGAAGAGGTAGATCAGCTTCTCCGCCCGCTCCAGACAGCGCATGGATTCTTCGTAGTTGCCGGCGTCGAGGTTGGCGTTGCCCGCCTCGAGGTGCCAGAGCAGCGCGTGCTCGTCGGTCTCGTGCCGTTCCGCGCCGCTGATGCCGGAGGCGTACTCGGCGGCGCCCTTCACGTCGCCGCCGTAGTATTTTTCCGCCAGTATCCGCTGGCTGTCGGCGTCGTAGGCGCTCCGGCAGCCGGCGACGGTCAGGAGCGCGATCCCGACCGCCGACAACCACAGGCTCTTCCGGATATTGTCCATTCCGAACTCACCCGATCAGTTCGCCATCGGATAGGCGGGCGGCGGCGGCGGGGGTTCCGGCGGGACGCCGAACTTGGCGCCGATGGCGGAAGGCTCGGCGGTGCGGCACTTCGCGCCCGGCACGATCGGCTGTTCCAGCTTGTCGCAGACCGCCGCGATGCTGAGATCCGGGGTGACCTGCACGACCTGGATCGTGCCGGCGTAGCTCTCGGAACTGCCGAGCACCCGTCCGGTCTTGGGGTGGACGATCTCCCTGCCGGGGTTGAAGACATTGTAGTACTGCCCGTTGTAGATCCCGGCGCCCGAGCCGCGGGTGAGGTAGATCGTGTTGCCTTCGACCGCCGCCACCAGCACGGGATCGAGGCGGTCCAAGAGGTAGTTGCCGACCGTGGCGGAGGCCTGTTCCATGAAGGCGTTGTCGTAGTCCGCGGCGAGCCATTCGCGGCGCGAACCCGGCGGGATCTGGGTGCTGCGCAGGGAATCGCGCAGACTTTCGGCGGCGATCACCTTGCCGCTCTTGACGTCGACGATGCGCACCGTGACCTGTATCGTCATCCGCCCGGCGGGGGAGACCGGACCGGCGATCGCGGTGCCGCCGCCGACCGCATAGTGGTCGTAGCGCTCGACCTTGACGATCGCGAGGTAGTCGGCCAGCTGCAGCTGACCGATCTTGGAGAACTGCCCGGAGGCGGTCAGCGATCCGTCGACGAGGCTGCTTTCACTGGCGATCCGTTCCAGATCCTGCCGGGTGACCAGTTCGAAGACGCCGGACTTGAGCAGATAGCTCGACAGTTTGGCGTGGAGCATTCCGGGGATGTCGCCCTGCACGCCTTCGGCGGCTTCGACCGGCAGCACCGCGAGCTTCTTGACCGCGGGCGCGGCGGCTCCGGCGAGGAGCCCCATCGAATCGAGCGCGGCGTCGAGGCGGCCGATGAGTTCGTCCAGCGACAGAGCGGTGACCGAGGCGCGCTGGCCCTTGCGGATCTCGCCCGTGGAGCTGTCGACCACCATCATCGTCAGCGAAAGGCGCGAGCCCAGCTTGGAGATCGAATAGACCAGTATGCAGTTCACCGACTTCTGCGCGAGCTTCTGGCGCGTCGCGTCGTCGACCATGCCGGACTCGGCGACGAACTGCATCTCGGCGGAGATCGCCTTGAGCGAAGTGCGCGAAAAGATCTCGTAATTGCCGCCGAGCTTGCTCTCCAGATACTCGGAAATGCCCTGGATGTCGGCGGCGGAAACGCCGCTCACGGCGCGCGGTTCCGCGACGACGATGCGCTCGCGCACGGCTTCCTTGGGGGCGGCGGTCAGGACGGACGCGGCCGCCAACAGCAAAAGTACGACGTATTTCTTCATTTGGTCACCTGCGGATCGAATTTCTTGTCTATCGCCAGCGCCGCCTGAGCGACGGCGCTCTTCATCAGCGTCTCGAAGCGGCCGGTGTCGATGACCGCCTTCTGGCCGTCGAGGTAGAACTCGCGCGACTGCCCGGTGAACACCCCGGAAAAGACGATCCGGTTGGTCTTGAGCTCGACGATCTTGATCATCACGTCCAGCTCGAAGACCAGATTCTTGGTGTTGATGCCGTAGCCGGTGTACTCGCTGCCGACGGCGCGGAAATCCGCGACCGTGCCGTAGAGCACGTGAGTCGCGCCCTCGGCCTGCAGCGTTTCGGGCAGTGTGCGCGGCAGAGCGCCCGCCTGACGCTCCGACATGTCGCGGTAGGCCTTGTAGATGCAGCCGCGGTCGACGAGCTCGACCGAGTCGTAGTTGCCGAGCGCCGACTCCATGTAGGCCGCGCCGATCACCACCGACCGCTGTTCGGTCTTGAGCAGTTTGTCCGCCAGTTCGTTCTGGCGCGCGAGGTTGCGGTCGTTCTCGTCGTCGAGGCGCTTGCGGTCGTGGGCGCGGCGGGTGCGTTCCTCCTCCGCGTCGACCAGTTTCACGTATCCCATCATGACTTCGTCGACGGCGCCGAGCTCGGCCTCGTTGAGCGAATTCTGCGGCGTCACCGGCACCGTGCGGTCGGTGAAGTCGCGGAAGTGCTGCCCCTGGATGTCGATCGTCGTGAACGGGAACACCGCGATCCGCGGCTTGGGCATGGCCTTCTTGCGCTCCTCGACGACCGTCTTCTGGGTGGTCACCGTGGTCTCGGTGGTCACGGTCTTCTCGGTGGTCACGGTCTTGCCGCTGGTCTCGGTCGTCTTGGTGGAGACCGTCTGTTCCGGAGCGACCGTCTTTTCGGTGGTCACGGTGGTGGTGGTCACCGTCGTCTCCGGCGCCGCGTCGGATGCGAAGAGCGCGCCCGAGCAGAGCAGCGCCCCGGCGATCAGCAGGTTTCTGAGATGCATGTTTTTTACCTCCCTTTGGGTTATTTCACTATTTCGACGGTATGTTCGACTTCTACGGCGAAAAAGTCGCGGCGGTCCACCGCGATCCGGTAAAGGCGGCGGCGGCGGAACAGCCGTCCCCTGATGCGGCGGCCGTTTTCGAGCGTCACGTACACGAGGTAGCTGCCGTCGGGGAGCTTTTCCCGGAGGATCACCGGACCGACGCGCATGCGGACTCCGGTCGCCTCGAAGACCGCGCGGCGCGCCAGATGCTGCAGCGTCTTCGCATCCGGCAGCGGATCGACCGCGGGCGCCGGAGCGGGCGCAGTCGCCGGAGCCGCCGGAGCGGGCGCGGGCGCGGTCACGGGCGCCGGAGCCGCCGGGGCGACCGCCGTCTCGGCCGCCGCCAGGATCGCCGGCGCCGCCGTCAGAAAAAGAAACTTCACCGGATTCATATTCCCCCCCGATCCGTGTGTATGGTAAATTCCGCAATACCTCGTTGGATTAATATAATATGGATTTGCGGCGGGTGCAAGCGCCGGAACGATATTTTGTCCGCGGCGGCCCCGGTATTTCGCGGCGCGGCGCAACGCCTTGCAAACCGGCCTTGTCGGGGGTATATTAACTTTTCATCGTAATTTCTCTATCTGAAACGGGTGATCCGGAGGTCGCCGACGGCAAAAATGGACAGTGCGGAAACAGCTTATTCCCCGGCGGAGACGATGCCGGACGTGCTGATCCCGACGCTCAACCCCGACGACCGGCTCTGCGGGATCGTCGACGAACTTCACGAGCGCGGGATCGACGAGATCATCGTCGTCGACGACGGCAGCGCTCCGGAGTGCGAAACTGTCTTCGACGAACTCAAGGAGAAGCCCTTCTGTCTGCTGGTGCGCCACGACGTCAACCGCGGCAAGGGGGCGGCGCTCCGCACCGCGTTCATGAAGTACCTCTACGAGCACCCCGGCGGCATCGGCTGCGTGACCTGCGACGACGACGGCCAGCACAGCGTCGACGACATCATCAACATCGCGGAAAAGTTCCGCGAATCCCCCGAGGCGCTGCTCTTGGGACAGCGGGACTTTTCGGGCAGCGGCGTGCCGTGGAAGAGCCGCTTCGGCAACGTGCTCACCCGGACGGTCTTCCGGCTGCTGGCGGGGATCCGGCTCGGCGACACCCAGACCGGACTGCGGGCGATCCCGGCGGAGGTCATGGAAGAGTCGCTGAGCATCCGCGGCAACCGCTTCGAATTCGAGACCGAAATGCTGCTGCGCGCCTGGGACGACGGGGTGGAGTTCCGCGAGATCCCGATCCGGACGGTGTACCTCAACAACAACGCCGGCACGCACTTCCACCCGGTGCGCGACGCGGTGCGGATCTACCGGGTGATATTGTGGCATCTGTTCCGGCAGGTGTTCCGCTTCTCGCTGACGGGGATGACCTCGGCGATGGTGGATTTCTTCACCTTCCTGATGCTGACGCAGCTGATTTCGATGGACAACCGCAAGCTCCAGATCGCGCTGGCGGCGATCCCGGCGCGGCTGTGCTCCGCGACGCTGAATTTCCTGCTCAACCGGTACTGGGTTTTCTACACCCAGCCCAAAAACCGCTCCAATCTGGGGTTCAGCGCGCTCGGCTATCTGCTCTTGAGCCTCTTCATCTTCGGCACGTCGACCGGAATGGTGATGCTGTCGTCGTATTTCATCCCCTACAAGTTCGTCCCCTACGCCAAGGCGGTGATCGACACGCTGCTCTTCGTCGTGAGCTACCTCTTCCAGAAGCTGGTGGTCTTCAGGATGTCGGACCGGAGAAGAGCGGCCGTATCCGGCCGGAAAAAAGCCCGCAAGAATGGACAATGATCGACTGAAGCCGGTCCGCGGAAGCTCGGTTCTGCGCGAACACGCGGCGCCGTTGGCGGTGCTCGTCCCGATGCTTCCGGCCATGCTTCTGGCGGGGATCCTCGCCCTGCCGGCCTTCGACGGCCGCACGGTATTCGGGAACGTGCTGGGGGGAGTGCTGGGCGACTGGCTGTTCCCGGCGGCGGCGCTGCTGGCGGCGCTGCGCTTCCGCAGCCGCTTCTGCGCGGCGCTGGCGGCGCTGCTGGCGGGCGCGAACCTGCTGTTGAGGATCGCCGCGCTCGCGCTCTACCGCGCCGCTTACCTGAGCCTCGACTTCCGGGACCTCCAACTCCTGTGGAAGCACGCCGACCGCGTCGCGCTCCGCGCGTTTCTGGGCGAATACTATTGGCTTTGGCTGATCCCGGCGTTACTCGTTCTGCTCGCCGCCGTCGCCCTGCCGGCGATAACGGCGTGGCGGAGTTTCCGCGCCCTCACGCCCCGGTCGAGGAAAAAGTGGAGCGTCGCCGCCGCGGCGCTGCTCACGGCCTCGCTGTGCTGTCACCTCTGGCACTTCTGCGCGGAAAAGCTGGACGCCCCGATGATCTACGCCGGTCATCTGGTGCGCCCGCTGCCGGTCCAGGCGGCGTATTTCCTCCGCGACGCGTTCCGCGGCAGAAGCCGCGCCCCCGCCGTCCCGCCGAGCGGCGAGAGCCGCCGCACGCTGGAGGCGATGGAGGTGCTCCCGCCGCGCGGCGAAGAGCCGCCGCCCGCCGCGCGCTTCGACCGGATCGTCATCATCGCGCTGGAGTCGCTCGATCTGGAGTTCGTCCGCCGCGCGAATCCCGCGATGCCGGAGGGCGTTACTCCCAACCTCGACCGCCTGACGGCCGAATATCCGTCGATGACCAACTTCTTCTGCTCCGCCCAGCCGACCAGCTGGGGGCTGACGGGGATGCTGATGTCGCGCTTCGACTACGAACGGGAACTGGACGAAGCCGAAAAGCGCCCGTCGCTCTTCTCCGTCGCCTCGCGTCTGGGGTACGCGACCTGCTATTTTTCGCCGATGAGCGGCGTCTTCGCCGACAACCGCCGATGCTACGGCGAGCTCTTCGCCCCGGTGCGGCAGTACTACCTTGAGGAGTGGTCGCAAAAATACGGCATGCGCCGCAGTTCCAAGTGGGGGATGCGCGACGACGAACTCTATTCCTGCGCGCTCAGGGAGATGCGCTCGTGGAAAAACCGGCGCTTCGTGGTGCTCGTCAGCACCATGGACACCCACTGGCCGTACTCGTCGGCGGGGATCGGCGACGCGGAAAAGGCGCGCTTTCCCACTCCGTTCCTGCGGGCCCTGCACATGGCGGACCGCCATCTGGGCGAGTTCCTGCGCGAATTCATGGCGGACGAAACGCTCTACGACGACCGCACGCTGATCGTGGTCACCTCCGACCACACCGCGACTCACGGCGAAAACTATCTGCGGCGGCCGGATTTCGTCCCGGAGCGGGTGCCGCTCGTCTTCATCACGCCGGACCGAAGCGTGTTCGCGGCCCTCGATACGGAAAAATACGCCTCCGGCATCGACCTCGCGCCCACGCTGGCGAGGCTCGTCGGCGGCCGGGCGCCGGAGTCTTTTCTGGGGCGCGACCTCTTCAGCAGGAAAAACCTCGCGATCTCGTGGCTCCGGAGCGGGAAACTCTTGGTGCGCTCGCCGAAGTGGAGCGCCGTGATCGGCGCGGCGCCGGAGAGCGATCCGGAGAGGCGGGCGATCGCCGACTTCTTCCGCAGTCACCATTGACACGAAGCTCAACGAAAGGAACGTAAGCGATGACATATCCGGGATTTCCGATCTTCCTCGCGTTTTTGAGCGCGATACCGTTTTACGGCGCGGTGTGCCGCAACCGCCGCCCCGAACGGCTGTTCGCGGCGGGACTGCTGCTGAACTGGCTGATCTTCTACGCCGCGTGCGCCGCCGGGCTCTGCCGGGCGGGCTTTTACGCTTTGTTCGCCGCCAATCTCGCGCTCTACGTGCCGGCGCTGGCGAAACTGCGGAAAGACGCGGGCGCGCTCCGCAGGTTCCTGACGCCGGGGGTGCTGACGGTGTATCTGGCGCTGACGGCCTGCTTCATTCTGGCGGCGGGCGAGCACTTCGTCACCTGGGACGAGTACTCCCACTGGGGGGCCGCCGCCAAACTGCTCTTCGAACGCGGCAAGCTCAACTGCGAACTCCCCGGCCTGCTGGAGCATGCCTCCTACCCGCCGGGACTGCCGGTGCTGGACGTGCTGGTGCACCGGTGCTTCGTCGGCGCGCCTTTCCGGGAGTTCATCCCGCGCTTCGCGGTGCGGTCGGCGCAGATCTGCGTCTTCGCCGTCGCCTTCGGCGGTCCGGGCGAGCCCAAAAGCTTCCGGCAGTGTCTGGCGGGGATGCTCCTTTTCCGCGTCTTCTGCGCTCTGCTCTTTCTCTACACCGCCTTCAGCTGCGAATCCGACTGCATCCTCGGCGTCGTCTTCGCGGCGGCGGTCTACGTGACGATGCGCCACGACCGGAGCCGGCGGGACGATCTGCTGCTTGCGATGCTGCTCGCGGCGCTGTTCCTGATCAAGAAGGCGGGGACGGGCTTCGCGGTCATGGTGCAGCTGCTCTACGCCGTGCGGTGGCTCGCCGACCGCTTCGGCGGCGACAAGGCGAAGCGCCCGATCCTATCGGCGCTCGCGGTGCTGGCGGCGCCCTTCGCGATCCAGCTTTCGTGGTCGCTGCTCCTCAAACTTCACCATACGCCGATCGTCTTTCCGGTCGGGCGCATCTCGCCGGAGCGGATATGCCGCCTTCTGCGGTACGGCGAACCCGCCTACTGCCGCGACGTGGCGAAACTCTTTTTCGGACACCTGGCCGTGCAGCTGATCCCCTTCGCCGCCGCGTTCGGCGGGATCGTCTGGTACCGCGCGGCCGCCGCCGACCGCCCCCGCCGGACCGGCGACCTCTTCTGGTTCCTGCCGCTGGCGCTGACGGTGTTCCTCGGCTCGCTGTTCATGACCTACATGTTCATCTTCCGCGAGTTTCAGGCGCTCCGGCTGGTGTCGTTCGAGCGCTACGTCAACGGATTTTCGATCATGCCGGTCGTCCTGCTGACGATGCTGGTCTTTTCCGGCGGCATGAAGGGGGTGCTCAAGGCGGTGCCGACCTCGTACCCGGCGATCGTCGCGGCGACGCTGCTCGTCTGCGGACTGCACCAGAACGAAAACTTCCGGATCTCCACATGGTTCGCCCGGCCCTTCCCGCGGGAGAGGGCAGAGCTCGAAGCCCGTTACGCCGTCATGCGCGACGGGAATGCGCGCTTCACCGCCATATCCGGCACGGGCGAAGGGATGTATAAATTCATGCTGCGCTACGCGTACGAAGAGCGCTTCGCCGGCGAGGTACTGATCCCGACGCCCGAAGGGGAGCGCGACTGCTCCGCGACCGAACTGCGCGAAGAGTTCTTCGGGCGCGCCCGCTACGTCCTCGTCGTGCACCCGCACGAGTCGCTCAAGACGAAGTACGCCGAGATCTGGGAGGAGCCGCCCGTCTTCGAGGGGACCAGCACCCTCTTCGAAGTCACCCCGGAAAAGCGCCTGCGCGCCGTCCGCTAACGCGTCAGGCTGACGGCGTAGTCCGACAGGGTGTTGTCGCGCGCCCCCATGATCGCCACCGCGTCGGAGCTCCCCGTGTTTTCCAGCAGGAACTTCCGCACCGCGTCGCGGTCGGGCAGCGCCAGATAGCGCTCCGGATGGCGCGAGGCGGCCTTCCACTTGGCGCACACCTCGTCCGCGTGCGGGCGGAAACTCGACGTGCCGCCCGCGTAGTAGGGTTCGAGCAGTATGAAGACGTCGCCGGGGCGCTGATCGCGCTCCAGATACTCGAAGAGCGTCCGCTCCATGAAGCCGAAGGGGCCGTAGCCGTGCGGCTGGAAGACCGCGACGACCTTGCCCGTGACGAGTTCGCGCATGAGGTCGAGGTTGGCGCGGATCTTTTCCGGGTTGTGCGCGTAGTCGTCGTAGACCGCCGCCCCGGTCCCGGCGAGGCGCCCGGCGCGGTCGTTGCGCCGCCACACCCCGCCGAAGGACGAGAGTGCTTCCGCCGACTTCGCCCCGCCGGAGCCGAGCATTTCGAGCAAAGCCCCCACGGCGAGCGCGTTGAGCGCCATGTGCCGCCCGGGGAGCGGCAGCGCGATCCTCCGGCCGTCCGCGAAGGTTGCGACCGGGCGCCGTCCGTCGGGCGTTTCTTCGAGCGCATACTCCGCCAGAGCGTCCGTGACCTCCGCGAAACCGGCCTCGCCGAACACCCGGACGGGGAGTTCGCCGGGCAGCAGCCCCGCCGCGGCGATCTCCTTGTACACTTCGCGCTCCAGCACCGCGCCGCGCCGCACGTTGCCGAGGAACCTGCCGAACACCCGCACCAGTTCGTCCTTGGCGTAGTGGTCGGTGCCGAGGTTCAAAATAAGCGCGTAGTCGCAGCCGTAGTTCAAAAGACTCTTGTCGCTTTCGTCCGCCTCGAAGACGAAATACGCTTTGCCCGGGCGGTAGTTGCCCGCCCGAGTCTCCGAGATGAAGCTCTTGACGAGCGCCCCGTCGAGGCACCCGGAATCACGCCCCATCCGGACCAGCGTCTCCGCCGCGTAGCCGGTGACCGTGCTCTTGCCGCAGCTGCCCGTGACGGCGATCTTCGCGGTGCTTGCGGGCAGTTCGCCCAGCAGTTTGCCCAAGAGCTGCGAGCGGTGCAGACGCGGAGTATCCGGGGCCGCCGCGAAGTCGGGGTTTCCTTCTTCGATCGCCGTCGAGTAGACGAGGAAATCCGGCATCTTCCCCGACTTGGCGAAGGAGCCGTCCTGCGGGTAAAGTTCGAGACCGCTCTTCACGAGCGCGTCGAAGATCCGCCGGTTTTCGGGTTTGTCCGCGCCGCGGTCGCTGCCGCTCACCTCGTATCCCATATCCAGCGCCATCGCCGCGAGTCCGCTCATCCCGATCCCGCCGACGCCGACCAGATGCATTCTTCCTTTCATGTACGCCCTTCTCCGGTTGGTTTGGTGTGCCGCTACCAACATACACCGCCAAATCCCCGATGTCAACGCAAAATTAATGATGAATGATGAGAGATGAAATGGCGCTGACGCGTATGCGGGCGACCGACCGCGTACCGGCGGATAGGACGAATAGGACATATAGGACATATAGGACGGGCGTGGTTTGGGGAATTACCGCACACCTTCGCCGCCCGATGAATGCGAGGCGGTCGCCGCCGAGCGCGCAGCCGGACATACGCGAATTTGCGCCGTGAATTTAAAACGGCGCAAAAACGCTCGATAAGTGCGAGCGGGTAGCCCGCGAGCGCGCAGCCCGGATGGGAGCGAATTTGCGCCGTGGGTTTAAAACGGCGCAAAAACGCCCGAGGTGTTCTCGGGCGTTGAGCGACCGGAGGGCGAGCATTAAGGCCGCGAGTGCAGCCGAACGCGTCAGCGTGAGGCGGAACGCAGGCCGCTAGGAACTTGTAAAGGTAACTGCTGACCACGCCCATCTTTCGCGCCAGCCCCGGCAAGGAGGAGACCGAGGGGGAAGCCGCTCGCGGCTGTCCCCTCGGGCGGCGGCGGGACGCCGCCGTGGGGTTTTGCGGCGGGGTGTGCGTTGGTATTGCCAACGCACATAGAACCCCGCCGACCTTGGAAAAACCGCGTGAGGGGTTTTCGGGGGCGGCGCAAAACGCCCCCGCGCCGGTACGCGCGACTTACACCCGCGTGCCGCACACAAAAAACGGCGCGCTCTTTTCCGGAGCGCGCCGCGCGTGCGTCTTGTGCGGCTCTTACAGGACCGCGCGGATCTCGGTCGAAAGGTCGCCGAGGCGGTAGACGATCCGGCTGGCCAGCTCCACCGAGGCGATGGCGCGGCGGTAGGAGGCGGGGATCCGCTTCAAGTTGGTGCGGAAGCGCCGCGCGAAGATCCGCGGCAGGTGCGACAGGATCAGTTCGTCCGTCACGTACTGCGGGTTCGCTTCGAGGAACTTGCGCAGTTCCCGGTTCTTGGCGTTGATCGCGCCGCTCAACTCTTCCGTGAGCTCGGTCATCGGCTTGCCGCCGGGGGTGAAGTGACTGAAAAGCCACTCCGCCTCGTCGTCGGCGCGGCGGCGCAGGATGTCGATCACCTCGCGCACCAGCGTGGTCTTGACGGACTGGAAGTCCTTTTCGTCCAGGATGATGCCGCTGATGATCTCATAGCTCGACGTGATGACGCCGCACTTGTTGGCCGAGGCGTCCTTGACGATGACGACGCCGAGTTTCTGCAGTTCGATCCGCGCCTCGGGCGAGATGAAGGAGTTCGCGCCTTCGACGATGGCCCGCGACGACGGCACGCCGTTGGGGGCGTAGGCCGGGACGTTGGCGGGCGTGATCGTCCGCGGACGGCCGCCGCAGGGGATGAAGACGTCGGCCTTGTGGCAGATGTTGTTCTGGAAGAGGAACATGAATTCGTCGCGGTCGATCTCCTTGTCGACCAGCTTGCCGTGCTGGATCGTCGCCATGCGGAACACGTCGCCCGCCTCGGTGCGGCGCGGCTTGTTGAAGATCATGTACGCGCCCTCGCCGTGGAGCTTCTTCGGGTTGAACGAATCGAGGTTCGCGGTGTGGACGAGGCGCGACAGTTCGGCGCGGTCGATCCCCTCCGGATCGTAGACGGCGGCGGGGCCGTCGGTCACGGCGACGATCTTGAGGTGCGGCATCAGGAACTTGCCGGAGTCGTTGCGGGCGTTGAGCAGTTTGATCTCGTTGCCCGCCACGTCGCCGAAAGGTCCGCCGGAGATCTTGACCGTGAAGCTGTCCGAATCCGGATCGATCCCGAGGTAGCGCAGCGTGCGCAGGAGATACCGGTGCACGCCGAAGCTGGTGACGCCGTAGAACTTGTGGTTGATGCCGGCGTCGCTCTTGCCGGAGATGATGCCGGAGCCGAGCACGTAGCCCTTTTCGACCGCGCGCCGTCCCATCCACTCGATCATGTCGTCGAACATGTTCTCGTCCGGGCCGATCTCGATGATCTCCTGCTCGCCGGTGGCGTCGACGATCGCCTTGTCGCGGAGCTTGCCCTTTTCGTCGTAGTTGATGAGCGACAAAAAGGCGTCGAAGATGCCGCGCTGGGCCGCCCACAGCACCGGCTTGAGTTCGCCCTCGCCCGAGAACCTGAGCAGCGTCAGCATCTTGCTGCCGCCTTCGTAGATGTCCTTGTTCTTCTTGTGCTGGGTGTTGGCGAGCACGAAGCACTCGCGGAAGGCTTCGCAGCGGGCGTACTCGTAGGAGTCGCCGAGTTCGAGCGGGTTGTCCTCCATGCGCGGCACGACGGTCCGCCAGCCGCCGCGGGCGATCTCGTCGAAGCGGATCTGGAAGCCGAAAGCCTCGCGCCGCCAGAAGAAGAAGACGCCGTAGGGGCGCTCGGGCGGGAACGCGGCCGCGTAGGCGGGCGAGAGCTTCTCGTAGTCGCTCATGAACGCCGCGTCAAGCCGGAACGCCAGCGCGCTCTTGCCGGTCGAGAAATAGTTGCTCTTGAGCACGCGCTCGAAGAAGTTCAGCACCGAGCCGAGCACGGTGCGGACGCGCTGGTCCTTTTCGGCGACGCCGCTGTTGACCTGCGCGATCTCGCGGCGGATCCGCGCGAAGGCGGCCGCGGCCTTCTTGGCGTCGCCCTTGCCGGCGGGATCGAAGCGGCTCTCGAAGGCGTCGCACATCTTGCGGAGGATCGCCGGGTAGCTCGCCATGAAGCGGCGGATGTCCGCCGAGTTGTAGGCGTTGCGGTCGATGAACGCAAGCTGCGAGTGGACGAACTCCGCCGCCGCGCGCAGCAGATTGACCGACGCGAAGCAGAAGCCGTGGCGGAAGCAGAGTTCCTCTTCGAAGTAGTCCGAGGTGGGGCTCCACGACAGTTCGTTGAGCTCGCGCTCCAGCTTGGCAAGGGCGGCCGGGGTGCCGGCGCCGCGACGCACGGGCGTCACATAGAAGGTGTTGATGCGCACCGCCTTGTGGTAGAAGTCGGCGCCGTCCTTTTCGGCGCTCGTGAATTCGCGCAGATAGGAGCGCTCCACCCGGAAGCCGAGCGTTTCCAGCACGCCGATGGTGCGGCCGAAGAGCCCTTCCTCGCGCGCCACGTTCGCCACCGCGAACGCGATCTGGAAGCCGCCGTCGCGCGGCTCGATCCGCACCACCGAGGCGTCGCAGCCTTCGACGCGCAGCACCATTTCGAGACGCGAGGCGATGCGCTCGGCGTCGAGGTCGGCGACTTCGCTCCAGTTGATCCGCTGCGCCGCCGAGTCGAAACCGACCGGGATGCGGCCGTAGAGCTTGCGGTACGCGGTCTTGAGCCGGTCGACGGTGAACTTGGGGGCGGTCTCCTTGCGGGCGCTGCCCTTGGTGATCTGCTCGATGACGAGGACCTTGCCGTCGGGCAGCGGCTTGGATTCGTGGACGACCAGCCGCAGCACGCGCCGTCCGGCCATCTGTTTGCTTACGGCCAGCGGGTTGAGTTCGTCGCTCTTGATGTAGGCCATCAGCAGCGAATCGGCGCGCTCGAGCATCTGCAGTCCGGTCTTGCGCTCGATGTCGAGCAGGAGCGGCAGCAGATCCTGCAGCTCGTCGCCGGAAACGCTCTTGAAGAAGTAGGGCGGCATCACCCGTTCCAGCGTCTCGTAGCAGCCTTTCAGCTTTGCGGTTTGGGACCCCAACAGACGGTCGATGGAAATCTGGCTCATAAACAACTCCCTTGATTGAAAGTCCCCGCGAGTCTGCGCCCGGACGGGGAAATTGACCTCCATGCTTTTTATATTATAATAAACAATGGGCTTTGTCAAATCGCCTGCCGAACTTTTTTCGACAAAAGTATAAAAAATAACAATATGATACGCAAGCGTATCAAAAACCGGGGTTGCGAACCGGGTTTCCGCGCCGTTTTCCGGCGTGACTCCGCATGCTCAGCGGAGCAGGAAATCGTCGACGTTCAGACGATATCCGCGGATCTGCCCTTTGTCGATCGCGTCGTCGACGATGTAGCTGACGATGTAGACGCTGCCGTCCGCGAGCTGCACCCACCCCGAGTAGCCGAGGTCGCTGTTGGGCGAGCGGTCGTAGTCGACGGGGATGATCCGCGTCCACGCGTCGCTGCGGCGCACCGCGAGCGCGGAAGCCTCGTCGGTGAGCGCCGCGAAGAAGTTTTGAGTCCACGTGCCGAGCCACCCCCGGCCGCCCTGCATGAAGCGGTAGGTGATGAAGATCCGCCCGTCCTTCAGTCGGCCCGCCACGGGGCGGTGGCACCCCGGCAGCGGGAACTCCACGACCGGCCCCCACGTTTCGCCGTTGTCGTATGACACGGCTTTGATGCAGTCGTACCCGAGGCCGCTGTTTTCCCGCATGAAGGCGACCAGCTTGCCGTTTCCGCAGGGCAGGATCGACACTTCGCAGAGCTGGTAGCGCTTGTCGAAGGCGATCAATATTTCGTCGCTCCACGTTTCGCCCCGGTCGTCCGAATAGCGGCAGAACTGCGTCAGATGCCCCTTGACCGTGTATTGGGCGGCGATGATCCAGCGGCCGTTTTCGAGTTCGAGGAGCTTATCCGGCACGATGCCGCGCAAGGGCGTTTCGACGGCGGAGCTCCACGACTTGCCTTCGTCGGAGGAAAAATACAACACGTTGACCGCCTTGGCGTTGTCCTTTTCGCCCGTCGCGGGCACGCGGTCGACGATCACCGCGAGCCTCCCGTCGCACAGCGCGGTGATGCGCGCGCAGTTGTAGCTGTACGGCAGGCCCTTCGTGCCCTCGGTGAGGGGGCGCTTGGGGCTCCACGTCCGCCCCGCGTCGGTCGACTCCGCGAGCATGACGCGCGTGTAGGAGCGGTCGCTGTGGTGGGCGCACTCGGTGAAGACGCAGACGAGCTTGCCCGACCTGGTCTGTGCGAGGTCGGGCCACGCCTCGTAGACGGCGGGATCGTTGCTGATGCTGAATTTCTCGATGTTCATGGGGCTTCATTCCTCGATGATCTGCCGCATCGCGTCGGCGATGCTCCGGCGCTCGGCGGCGCTCAGCTGTTTCAAGGGCAGGCGCGCCCGGCCGCACTCGATGCCCTTCACGAGCATCATCGACTTGCCCGCCGGGATGCCGCCGTTCGCGTTGAGCAGATCGACGCCCCGGCAGATCTTGCGCATGTTGACCGCCACCGTCGCCCAGTCGCCGTTCGTAAAAGCCTGCCAGACTTTCTGATACAGGCACGCCGAGTAGTTGTAGGTGCTGCCGATGAACGCCTTCGCCCCGAGCGCCAGCGCCCCGGCGAAGAACTCGTCCACGCCGAAGACGATGTCGTACTTGCCGCCGCAGGCATGCAGGCAGTTCTGGTACTCGTAGAGGTTGTGACAGTTGAACTTGATGCCGCCGAGGTTCGGGATGCGCCCGTCCGCGAGTTCGAGGAAACGCGGCATCCAGATATTCACGCCGGAGTTCATCGTGTGGTAGTAGTAGAACGGCAGTTCCGGAGCGAACGCCGCGACCTCGGCGCAGTAGTCGACGAGCGCCTCCGGAGTCCCCGGCTTGAAGAAGGTCGTCGGGATCACCGAAAAGGCGTCGTAGCCGAGCTCGACCGCTTTGCGGCTCAGCACCGCCGCGTCCTTCAACGACAGCGCGCCCGTGTGGGCGATGAGGACGAGTTTCCCCTGCGAAGCCGTCTTCCACGCCGTCATGATGCGGATGCGTTCCTCGACCGAACACGAGATGCCCTCGCCGGTCGTGCCGCAGACATAAGCGCCCTTGACGCCGTCGGCGATCAGCGCCGCCGCCTGTTTTTCGATCATCGCACAGTTGACTTCGCCGTTTTCGTCGAACGGGGTGAACGGGGCGGCGATCAGCCCCGCGAGCTTGAGCTGTTTCATTTTTTATCCTCTCCGAATGAACATGGCGAAAAACCGCCGTTTCCGCCATACTATACTGCAAAAAACCCGCCGCGGCAAGCCCCGCGCGCGCAATTACTCGGCGTACGAACCGCGAAGGTGGCGGACCGACAGGGCCCGTTCGAGTTCTTCGAGGGGGACGGAGCGGTCGACCGCGACCGTCAGATCGCGCGGGCGCTCCGGCAGCAGCGTGAAGCTGTCGTCGGAGAGCACGGCCCGCATCCCCCGGAACTCCGCGAAGACGAAGAACGCCGGACGCCGGGCGGCGAGTTCGAGGTGCACGACGCCCGCGCCGTCGCGGCGGAGCCGGGAGCGGATCTCCGGCTCGGTCAGCTGATACTCCTTGTACTTGGCGAGGAAGCACTCGTTGCGGCACTCCGTCGGCTTCCCGGCGCATTCGCCGCGGAACTCGAGGTAAAGAAAATCCTCCGCGGGCGTCGGGGTGAGCTCCGCGACGGGGAGCCGGGCGATCAGGGCGGCGGAGTTCCCGTCCAGCTCCGCCGGGAATGTGCGCACCGCTTTCACGCCCCCCGCGACGCCGCGCAGTTCCAGCGCGATCTCGCCGCGGACGGGGGACGTGAAGTCGTTGACCATGCGCACTTCGACCGCGTCGGGGGAGCGCCGGATCGCAGCGGCGAGCACCGGCGCGTAAAAGCGCTTGGCGTGGTAGTGGAGCTGTTTCCAGCGCCCGAGAAAGTCGACGCTCGACCACGAGGCGACGGGCCAGTTGTCATTGAGCTGCCAGTAGATCGTGCCCATGCAGAGCGGCTTCAGCGTGCGCCAGAACTCCGCGCCGAGCTTGATCGCGGCGGCCTGCTGCACCTGACTCAGGTATATGAAATCCTCGAACGAGGCGGGAAAGCGGAAGTACCGGGTGAACATCTCGACGATCTTCGAGTTCCCGGAAGCGTTGCGCTGGTGGAACTCCATGAGCGGGGAGCTCACGTTGCGCTGGCGTCCCTGCGTGTAATAGTCCACGGCGTCGAGGCTCGGGAACGCCTGAAAGCCGAACTCCGAGCAGAAGCGCGGCGTCACGGAGCAGTACGCTTCGAAGGGGGCGCCGTTGTGCCAGACCTTCCAGTAGTGCATGTCGCCGCGCGAATCGTCGTCCCAGCCGCCGAAGTCGGACTCGCTGTTGCAGGGGCTGGTCGGCCAGAAGATGCGCGTGGGATCCGCCGCCTTCACGGCCCTGCCGACCGCCCGGTTGAAGCGGTCGTAGTTGAGTATGAGCGGCAGATCCTCCTTGCCCGCCCGGCGCAGGAAGCCGCCGCACTCGTTGTCGCCGCACCACAAGGCGATGCAGGCGTGGTCGCGGAGACGCTTCACCTGATGGTCGAGCTCCTTTTCCACGAGGGCGAGGAACTCCGGCGTGGAGGGGTAGTGCGCGCAGGCGAACATGCAGTCCTGCCAGATCAGGATGCCCTTTTCGTCGCAGAGTTCGTAGAAGTCGTCGCTTTCGTACCGGCCGCCGCCCCAGACGCGCAGCGTGTTCATGTTGGCGCCGAGCGCGTCGTCCAGCAGCCGCTCGTAACGGGGGCGCGTGTGGCGCTGCGGCAGCGCGTCGAGCGGTATCCAGTCCGCGCCCTTGGCGAAGACGGGGATGCCGTTCACCTTGAAATAGAGGCAGATGCCGTGTTCGTCCGGGCGGCTGACGACTTCGAGATCGCGGAGCCCGATCTTCTTTCGCACGCGGCTGGAGTCCACTTCGACCGCGAGGTCGCAGAGCGGCTGCGCCCCGTATCCGGCGGGGTACCAGAGCTTGGGCTCCGCGATCTCGAACTCGGCGCGGGCCGTGCCGGTCCCCCGGCGAAGTTTCAGATCGACGCGCTTTTCCACGCCGTCGAAGACGAAGCGCACGACCGTTTCCAGATCGCGGTCGGAGTCGATCTCCGCAACGACGGTCAGGCGGCACCTCCCCGGGGAGTGCTTCTGGACCGTGAAGACATGCTCGATCCGCGCCCCGCCGGAGCCGGCGAGACGGATCCCGCCGTACACCCCGCTCACGGGGATGCAGGGGCCCCAGTCCCAGCCGCCCTGACACTGGATCTTGCGCACGAGATTCTGGTTCGCCATGTGCCGGAAGAAATTTACCGGCTGACCGACCGGGAGCGGCAGCTTCTTCGCGATCCGCGCGGCGTACTTTTCGACCGGGGATACGACGATCTCGATCGCATTGACGCCCGGATGCAAAAAACGCTTCACGTCCCGCCGGATGCGGAGGAACATGTTTTCCGATTCGAGGACCTTCCTTCCGTTGATGCGGACGAAGCCAACCGTGTCGAGCGATTCGATCTCGAGCCAGACGCGCTTTTGGGCGAGGAAGTCGCCGCCGACCTCGAATTCGCGGCGCCAGGTCCACTCGTATTCGCGCACCCACTGGAATTCGCGCTCGTTGAATCCGACGTACGGATCGGGCAGCAAACCGGCGTCGATCAGCGCGGAACAGTTGTCGCCGGGGAGCCGCGCCGGGACGGACTTGAAATCCGCCCGGCCGCAGTCGAGCTCCCACACCCCCGCCAGATCGATCTCGGAGCTCGGTGTGACATGCGGACTGCCGCCCGCACGGGTAAAATCGTATTCCGCTCTCATCATACGTTCCCGAATCCTCAGAAATGCCGTCGGTTCTTGCACCGCCGCTGCCGGGAAAGCGGGCGCGCGTCCTCATTTCCCGGCGGCGGGGAGCCCGTTCCCCGCCGCAGTTCGCTCGGCGTGCACAGAACGATGTCGCGGAAGGTGCGGTTGAACTGACTGATGCTGCCGAAGCCGCAGAGCAGCGAGATCTCGGCGATCGACAGATTGGTTTCCGTCAGCATTCCCCGCGCCTTTTCGACGCGGTAGCAGTTCAGATAGTTGTTGAAGCCCGTGCCCAGAGTCCGGCGGAACAACCGCGAAAAGTGGCTGGGCGAAAGGTAGAAGCGGCGGGCGACGTCGCCGACGTTGAGGCGCCGCATGTAATTGTCGTGGATATACTTCTGCACCAGCGAGATCTTGTCCGGCGCATTGCACTGCTCCATGAACATCAGTTCGCCGTAACACCCCGCCACCAGCCGCCCCATGAGCTTCAGGTAGCAGACGACGCCCTTCACCTGCTCGGGGGTGAGCACCACGGCGGCGGCGCTGCTGCGGCGCAGCGTCCGCACATCCGTTCCGGCGAGTTCGGCGAGACGCCGGAGGTCGGCGGCGGCGGGGCGCGCCCCGCCCGCCATGTAGAACTGCCCCGCCGTCATGCAGCCGATGAATTTGTCGGCCGTGTCGTAGAGCGGCAGCACGATCTCGGTGAAACCGGCGTGGCAGGTGTAGACGAGTTCCTTGCCCGATCTGGCGGCGGTGGCGGAATGGCGCAGATCATCGTCGTGACAGCGGCAGCGCCCCTGCGGCGAATGCCTCAGGGCGTCGCAGATGCCGTTGAAGTTCCGCCCCTGCGAAAGCCGGAGCGAAACGCCGTCGGCGTTGATGAAGTCGATGACGATGCCCTGCATCAACCGGATCGCTTCGCTGTATTCGTGAAGCCGCTTTTCCGCGCCGAGTTTGGCGAAAACCCGGGCCATGATCTCCTGATGATTCATTCCCCGCCGCTCCTGATCGCCGCATCATTTTGCGCCTTTTTGCGCAATATACAGCATGAAACGCGGAGATTCAAGCACAAAAAACAAATATATTATATTCAGTTGTCGCGAAGTGACTTTGTCGATTAAATTTCCCAAATAACATAGGGAGGTTCGAAAAATGCCTTATACCAACCCGGACGGAACTGCGAAATACATCAATAACTTCGGGATCAACTCCGGCGGATTTCTGGTCGCCGTCTCCACGGGCGCGATGACGGACGTCTACGCGCAGGATCTGACATTGCTCGGCAACGGCGCGAAATTCTCGAACTGCACGGTGAGCTCGGGCGGCGTGCTCTCGATGGGCTCCGGCACGACGCTTTCCAAAACGACTATGTACGCGGGCGGTTCGATGCAGCTCGAAACGACGGCGGCGGCCACGGCCAAACTGCTCGACTGCGAACTTTCCGGCGGCAAGGTCACGGTCACGGCCAACAACTACCTCGTTTCGGGCGGCACGGTCTATTCCGGCGCCGAGATCGTCGGTCTGCAATCGGCCCAGTACACCGGTGTCACGGTCAAGAGCGGGGGCAAACTGACCAACGGCAACAACACCTTCTTCACCAACGTGACCTTCGAAAGCGGCGCGACGATCGCCTACGGCGGCGCCCCGCGCTTCTACGGTTCGGAAAACAATATCGCCAAGGGCACCTTGGGCAACCATCAGACCGCCTACACGTCGGGAGGCGCACTGTACGACCTCACCACCATCGGCGCCACCCACTTCAGCAACATCGTCGTCAGCAATCTGAACGTCGCCGGCAACCACTATCTGTACGCCAGCCGGGGAACGGTCCTGCGCGACGTCGCATTGAACAACGGGAACAATGCGGCCGCTCCGATGCTTTTCCCCGGGGTTTACGCCTACAACGTGAGCGCGGTGAACGCCAATGCCGTGCTGCAGATCCACTACGGCAAGGAAGCCGCTTCGGCGGTCACCCTCGCCGGCGACAGGACGACCGTCAATAAGGGCGGGATACGCTATTTCGACGAAACCTACAACAAATACCGCGTCGATCCCGACATCTTCATCAAGGACGGCGTGATCTCCGGCATGACCTTGAAGTACGGCGGCAACACCTCGACCACCTGGCATCTGACCAATCTGCGCCTCGCCGAGGGCATCAAGGCCCAGTCGCCCGCGATCAGCTCGGGCGGGGCGCTCTTCGTGAGCAGCGGCGTCTCGATCCTCGACGCGCGGGTGTACGACAGCGGCAGGATCATCGCCTCCAGCGGTACGCTGATCTCGGGAGGCACGGTCTATTCCGGCGGCGAGATCGGCGGCGGCGAAATTTACGTTTCCTATACCAATGTCACGGTCGAGAGCGGGGGCAAACTGACCAACGGCAACCACACTTTCTTCACCAACGTGACCTTCGAAAGCGGCGCGACGATCGCCTACGGCGGCGCACCGCGCTTCTACGGTTCGGAAAACAATATCGCCAAGGGCACCTTGGGCAACCATCCGACCGCCTACACCTCGGGCGGGGTGCTGTACGATCTCAACACCATCGGCGCCACCCACTTCAGCAACATCGTCGTCAGCAATCTGAACGTCGCCGGCAACCACTATCTGTACGCCAGCCGGGGAACGGTCCTGCGCGACGTCGCATTGAACAACGGGAACAATGCGGCCGCTCCGATGCTTTTCCCCGGGGTTTACGTCTACAACGCGAGCGCGGTGAACGCCAATGCCGTGCTGCAGATCCACTACGGCAAGGAAGCCGCTTCGGCGGTCACCCTCGCCGGCGACAAGACGACCGTCAATAAGGGCGGGATACGCTATTTCGACGAAGCCTACGACAAATACCGCGTCGATCCCGACATCTTCATCAAGGACGGCGTGATCTCCGGCATGACCTTGAAGTACGGCGGCAACACCTCGACCACCTGGCATTTGACCAATCTGCGCCTCGCCGAGGGCATCAAGACCCAGTCGCCCGTGATCAGCTCGGGCGGGGCGCTCTTCGTGAGCAGCGGCGCCACGGTGCTCGCTCCGACCGTGAGCTCCGGAGGCGTGATCTCGGCCTTCAACGGCGCGCTTATTTCGGGCGGTACGTTCTCCGGCACCAGCGCGACCACCGATGCGAACCGCATGCTCTATCTCGGCAGCGGCGCCGAAGCGCGCAGCGTCACCTTGAGGGGGGCGTTCGTCTCCGCGACCGGAGCGGTCGTCAGCAGCGCCGCGGTGTATGCCGGCGCCCGCATTTTGGCTTACAGCGGCACGGTGATATCCGACTGCGTGTTCTCGGGTTCCAACGGCTCCGCGCAGACGGTGCGGCTGCTTCATATCAGCAGCGGCGCCGAAGCGCGCAAGATCACCCTCTCCGGAGCGTTGGCCTACGCCTCGCAGGGCGGCTCCGTGAACGGGGCGCTGGTCGCCAGCGGCGGCCATTTGTGGTGCTTCGACGCCGTGAATAAGGTCGGCACCGAGCGTCCGATCATTTCCTGCGCCGACGTAACGGTTCAGGCCAATGGCGACCTGACTGTCCGCGGCGTGAATGCGCGGGGGTCCGGCATCGTGGTCTCCGGCGGCAGCGTATGGATCGAAAACGGTGCGTCCGCGCAGGACATCACCATGTCCAGCGGCATTATGTATATTTCCGCCGACCCCGGGACCGTCAAGATCGATTCCGGCGCGGCGGTGAGCGTGAAGGATCTGAAAGTCATCGGCGGCACCGTGGTCGTGAATTCCGGCGGCAAGATAGTCAACGCCAATATCGCCGCGGGCGCGATCATCAAGTTCGACAAGGACGGCGGCAACGCCACTTTGCAGGGCGACAGGACCAACATCGCCGAGGGTACGCTGTACTTCGGCAACACCGCGGTCGCGGGTCATGCGGCGAACGGAGTGCTCGCCGGTCTGGTCATCGAGAACGCGCAGTTTTCCATCGGCGACGGCATCGTCGCCACGAACGCGGTGTTGAACAACGGCAGCGCGCGGATCTCGGCGTTCGACGGGGCGTCGGTCGACGGCGCGCTCGTCAACGCGGGCGCGATCATCTGCAACGCGGGCGCGTCCGGCACGATGGACAATGTGACGCTCGCCGGAGGACAGATGAATCTCTCCGGTACTGTAAAAGCAAGTCGCACCATCATCGAAAATGGCGGGACACTGTATGTCAATGCTTCGACCGCGAGCTTTGACGATACGATACTCAAGGTCGGCGGTCTCATAAGCTTCTCTGCCGGAGTGGGTGGTGTCGACACCGGCAAGGCGCTGACGCTTGATTTCGCGGAAACGGCGGGAACGATGAACGTAGACCTGTCGAAACTCGCAAACTCGACCACCATCTATGCGACCGGTGTGGAAACGCTCGGCACCTACGCTCTCGGTTCCGGCGGAACCATCACCGGCGTCACGCAGAAATGGGGGTTGTACGAAAACGCGATTGCCGCGAACGGCACCTATGACGACGCCTTGAACGGCGTGACCTACAGCTTCAACGGCACGGCGCTCACGACCACCGCGCTGAGCATCGCGACTGGCTCAGCGGCGGGGTTGAGCGGCGACAACTACACGGCGCTCCGCACCAACGACCGCGCGGCCAAGTGGACTTCGGGAGCGGGTACGACGCTCGTCACCGAGAACTTCTCCGGCGATGCGTGGGTGGAAGTGGCGGGCGATCTGACCGGCGCGCTCTACGGCGCGGCGGTGGACTTCGCCCACACCGTTAACGTCAACGCCAAGTCGGGCACGATCCGCAATTTGGCGGCGGGCGCGGAGGCGGGCAAGACCGTCGGCGCGGTGAAGCTCACCTTCGACGGAGCGGACCTTGCCGGTGCGGGCTATGCCGGCGGCTTCGGCAGCGTCACGGGCAAGACCGAAACGCTGATCAACGAAGGCAGCTTCGCCAAGGATTTCTACGCGGGAGCTCTCGCCAACTACGCCAAGACCGACACGGCCACCAGCACCGGCGACGTGACGCTGACCATCGAAGGCGGCGAGTTCAGCGGGAATATCTACGGCGCGGCGTCGGTGAAGGCCGGTGCGGCGACGAGCTTGGTCCACTCGGTCGGCAACGTCACCATCGACGTCAAGGGCGGCGAGACCAAGAAGGGCAATCAGGCGTGTCTCTTCGCGGGCGGCTATGCCACGGGTTCGGCGGCCTCCGAAAGCGCGGTCTACACGGTCGGCAACATCGACGTCACGATCTCCGGCGGCACTTGGACGAGCGGCGACACCGCCGGCGGCCGCGGCGTCTTCGGCGGCATCTTCGCAAGTCAGGTCACCGCGGTCGCGGAGGACGTCACTCTGACTATCACGGGCGGCACCTTCGGCAACGTATACGGCGGCGGCTGGGCGCAGAAGAACGGCAACAGCGTCGTCGACGACGTCGAGATCACCATCTCGGGCGGAACCATCGCGAACGTCTTCGGCGGCGGCACCCACTCGACGAGCGGCGGTTCGACGACCGTGGACGACGTGAGCATCAACATCTCGGGCGGCACCATCACCGGCGACATCTTCGCGAGAGGTCAGGCCGACGGCGACAGCGTCACCGGCGACGAAGTCAACGTGACCTTCACCGGCGACACGAACTTCGGCTGC
>Ga0310696_10000436_pt1 | contig 66633 bp, 78 predicted proteins | sample AusTroGonzalo_MG_4_FD_203885 | JGI IMG/M metagenome (GOLD analysis project Ga0310696, IMG submission 203885) | Bovine rumen microbial communities from tropical cattle in Woodstock, Queensland, Australia - Gonzalo_02 (v2) (version 2) | ecosystem: Host-associated > Mammals > Digestive system >...
GGAAACAAAGTCTTATCCTTACAAAACTGATATTATTTCGTTGAGAGAAAAATTCTTATTCAATAAATAATAAAAAATAGGGCCGGCCAGATAAAAATTGACTGGCCCTTACTGTATAATATTGTAATTAATGATAATACGTCAAGGAGGATAGTTTTATGTTTGCTTTACAAGAAATAATGCATGATTTAGCTACTAAAGATGAAGTAGAAATTAGAGGTGAAAAATACAGAATAAAAAACCTTGTTTCTGCTACTGACAATGAGTCTGTTTTAAAGATTAGAGTTGTCTTAGAACAGATTGCTGGCATAAAAAACATTGATGTAGATATCGATATTTCTGCTGTTGTTTACAAAAGCTAAATTAAGGGTATGAGGAAGGTAATTAATTAATGGATCCAGAAACAGAGATGTTACAGATTAATGAAGAGCTTGAATTTGTAGATAGTATGATTGAGGCTCTTAAAGAACTAAAAAAACGTAAAGGATACAAAGATTGTTTAGAAGATACCATCAACCTAATAGATAAATTAAAAGATAGAAAAAAACGATTAAAAAAAGCAGCCGATGATTTAACTGAAGAGATAATTGCTATCTCCGAAGTATATGAAGATTTAGACTTCAAAGCGCTAGATGCTGAAGTTTATTAAAAACATTGGCTAAATTAAATAGAGCCCATGCTTATTTCTACAAAAATAGTAAGTTTAAGGAGCCATTTTAGCTGGGTCAGAATATATTGTTTATAAACCGCGTGCTTCTAGTCGCCTCTCAAATATCGTAAGCACGACGAGATTATGCTTATTTCTAAAAAGAAGATCAAATGATAGTTGAGGCGCAAAAGCTAATCCGGTAATTATAATAAACAAGCTTTAAATCAATATTTGCTCTGAGCGGTACGACTTATTGTCAAGTATCCGTGTTCGCGAAGCAGCTAACATAGCGCGAGAAACGACAATAAGCAAAAAGGAGCAGAGACTACACTTATTTCTGACCAAAATTTTTATGAAAGAAAACATAAAATTGGCCGCGACTTAGTTAGTCCTAAATATTTGTTTAAAGCTTGTTTTAATTTTTAGAATAAAATTGTATAATAATATAGAGCTTATGCTTATTTCTATTGGTTAAAGAAGGTTCGATTCCTTCACCGCCCGCCAATCCCGGGCAGTGATTCTAGCTAAGCCATTACAATTTTTAAAAAAATTTATAAAACTATTTACAAAAATAAAAAAATAGTTGTATAATATTAATGTGAGCGGATGACTCACAAGTTAGAGCCTATACTTATTTCTCAGAAAATATGGTATTCTAAAGCAGTTAGGCCAGATTGTTATTAAAAACGTTAAGCAGCGCTTAATGTGTTAGACGAACTGGCAGCTCTAGCATATTAAGGGCTGCTTATTTAGTTAAAGGAGGTCATTAATCATGATGACAAGAAATCAATTCAATGCACTTAGTGCAACCACAATCCCATCCAACATTCATGTCAATGCACAAACTATTTTGATTGCAAGACATTATTTACTTGCGGCTCCAATTGCCCAAGAAGATGCTATTAAGACTGCATATTACAATGCTTATCTTTTTGCTAACTTCGGTATTGTTGTCGACAAGCCAAAGCTTTTAAGCGATATTAGCGTTAAGGAAATTGCTGATTTATTCAAGCTTAATGTTCCAGCTTCTTTCTACAAGAACCCACAAGACACTAAGTATTACACTCGCGGTGAACTTTTCGTTAACCAAGTTATCTCTTACTTCTTGGCTTACGGCGAGGAAAACTCTGCCATCGATTTATTCGGTGCTGATAAGAAACTCCCAGAATATCCAGAAGGCGACGAAATCAAACTTCGTGAATTCAAGATTTTAACTGCTGACGAAGCTGATGTTGTTTTAGCAGATATTGCTAAGGCTTACTGTGACTACAAACGTCCATGGTCTTTAGATGAGACTTATGAATTTGTCTGGTTATATGACCACGGTTACTACAAGAACTTTGATGTTCTTTGCGGTGACAATGCTATTACTATGCTTGAAAAGGATACTAACTTTGCTCGCTTCTTATTTAAGAAAGACTTAGTTAAAATCTCTGTTTCTCGCTGCGGTGAAAAGTCTAAACTTGTTTTAGATACTGAAACTAGAGACCTTATCCGTAAGGCTATTCCTTTAGTTAAAGATTGCCCAATGACTAAAAAGCAAGCTAAGTATTTCAATACTTTAATTGCTAAAGTTGGTGCAACCGGCAAGGTTAAAACTGCTTCTAATGCTAACTCTCCATATGCTAAGGCACAAGCTGCTTTAGATAGAGGCGATGTTTTAGGCGCAGCTAGAATCTATGCTGCCAACGGTTCTTTATTCGAAAGAAACATCAAGATGTTAATCTCTCGTGCTAATCCAGCAGAAGCAATGGAAATCATCAAAATGATTCCAAATAAGAACCCAATCGCTCTTTACCAATTTGTTACTACTTTAATGGAAGACAATGGCGGAAATCGTACATTTACTTTCACCAAGAACAAATTAGTTAAAAAGCACGTCGAAACTGAGTATGAAGCTAAGTGGAGAAAATCCAGACTTAATGAGGCAACTCGTAAGATGGTCCATGACGCTACATTCACTCAAATCGAGGCTGGTTATCGTTTACAACCTTCTTTAGGTAAGGTTTATGTCTCTGAAGACTTCTTCAAAGTTGGTGTCCCTGTCAACACTTCTGCCTCTGGCAAAGGTATTGATGTCTTACCAGCTGGTTCTAGAATTCCAGTCAGAGGCAACAAAATCCGTACCTTCGTTCACTGGGAACATGCATTTGATATCGACTCTTCTTTAGTCATCATTGATGAAAAAGGCAATGTTGACGTTATGGGTTTCTTCAACTACATGCATAAAGCTTATTCTAATGATTTGCTTTTCTCTGGTGACGTTACAAGCCCAACTGGCACTGAATACTACGATATGGACTTAGATGGACTTCGTAGACATGGTGTCCGCTACATCATCCAAACCTTCCATGGTTTCTGCTCTAACCTCAACAGCGGAGAAATCTACTGTGGTTATCAAGACAAGAAGAACCTTAACACTAAGGCTTGGGATCCAAAAAACATTGAATTAAAAATTCATGTTAAGGGTGATACTCGTGCCTTCATGTCATTCGGTGTCGACTTAGAAACCAATGAAGTCGTTATCTTCAATATGCTCTTAGACTCTGAAAGCCGTGTCGTCTCTGGCGACATGAAAGATACAGTAATGAAATACTTATCTTCTAGCTGCTTAGAGCTTAATATGGGCCTTGTTGCTACATATAGAGCATCTGAAATTGTTGCAACTCCAGAAGAAGCAGATGTCGTCTTTGACGCTACCTATACTGCTCTTGAAGGCCAAAAGGTCGTTCGTCCTTACGAGGTCGAAAAGCTTGTTGGTTTAGCTTCTGGAGCTGAACTTAACTAATAAATTAAGTCAGTCTTTATAAAAAATAAGATCCGTAAGAAATTGCGGATTTTATTCGCTAAATTAAAGATAACCCTGTACGTAGGGTGTGTATAATGTAAAATGTCACAGCAGATATTTAATGAGGCCTGGCAACATTCCTCCCTCAACCCCGTTGCCAGTATTCCGGATGTTCTCTAAAATGTCTAAGAAAATTCTTGGGATAAAAATTGTAGTGACTCCAAGACGAACAGACTTCTTACCAGCGGCTAATAAGCGTATTCGCTAAAAGTATGTTTATTAGCCGCTTAATATACTATAGATGCTAGCCCTTGAGGCTATTTTTTATTAAATATTGTATAATATATTAGTATTTATAGGAGATTTATATGTTTAAATTAATTAGAGATAAAATTCCAGAACTAACAAAGAAATCTGGTAACATTTGTAATTATGCAAAAGTTGAAAGTCCTGAATTATTCGCCGGATTATTACGTAGTAAATTAATTGAAGAAGTTAATGAATATTTAGCTTCTGGAACTGTTGATGAACTTGTTGATATTATTACAGTTATTAAAGTTATTTTAAAGGCAAATAATATTTCAGAAGAAGACTTTGATAAGCTTTATAAAAATAAGCTTGATACAAAGGGCGGTTTTGAAAAACAATACATTGGATTTTATCCAGATGCTCCGGTAGCCACAGCACGAGAAGAATCTGAAGATAAGTAATTAAATTTAAGCTTATATAAAGAGATTATCTTTGGGGTAATCTTTTTATTTAGCTAAATTAAATGATAACTTGGCAATGTTATTTAGGGCACGATGGGCCAATATAGCGCTACAGGTTTATCGGAAACGAGGAGATTATTATGGACAATTCAGTTTATACTGGTTGGAAAAAATGGAGTCCTAGTTCTGATGAATGGCTAACATTATATAATGATGGTAAAGTTCCATTTGAACTAAAAGAAAACCAATATCTAATTGTCAAAACTGATGGTAGTAGCTCAATTTTTTACTGCTATGAAAATGGGCAATTAAGAAAATTCACTGGTGGTGCAATTAAGACCATCAAAGATTTAACTCCGGTTCCATTAGAGGAGCCAAAACAAAAGCAGGATGAAAATAAAAAGCCCGCTAAAAAATATTCTAAAGGCAAGAATATAGTTATTACACCAAGGAATGAAGAGCAAGTTTGTGCTTTTGACCTTATGAAAGACCCTACAAAAACTGTTAAATTGTTAACAGGCACTTGGGGCACAGGTAAGACTTTAATTTTAGTATCGGCTGCATTAGAAGCATTAAAGCAAGGACGATTTGAAAGAATTGTTTGGATTAGAAATAATGTTGATGTTAAAGATACAAAAGATTTAGGTGCTTTACCAGGCGAAGTTATTGATAAATTACTTCCATTTTTAGGACCTTTTATTGACCATGCTGGTGAAAACAGTGTTCGAACTATGTTAAATAAAGGAACACTTGTAGTTGAACCACTTCAATCATTGAGAGGCCGAAATTTTGAGAATACATTAATTATGTGTTCAGAAGCAGAAAACTTAACAAAAGAGCATATTCAATTAATTATTGCTCGTGCTGCTGAGGGCAGTGAAGTTTGGTTTGATGCCGATAACAGACAACGTGACAAAGCTTCATTTGAGAAATCACGTGGTATTGAAACGCTTATTGAAAGATTTGCCGGACAAAAGCTTTTCGGTTATGTCCATTTAGTTAAATCTGAGCGTTCTGCAACTGCTGCTATGGCAGACTTATTGAATTAACTATGAAAACTTGAACAATATACTGTCATATTAACAAAATTAATGGTAAAAGATATATTGGCCAAACTAGCAGACAAAAATTAAATTTGAGATGAAAAAGTGGTTATGGATATACTTTAAAAGACCAAAAGATTTTTGCAGAGGCTATTAAAAAATATGGCTGAGAAAATTTTGATCATCAAGTTTTAGAATCTGGCATTAAAACTTTAGAAGAAGCCAATAAAAGAGAAAAATATTGAATTTCTTATTATAATACTTGGGTTTATAGCCAAAATTGTAATGGATATAATATGACTGAAGGTGGTGATTCTGTTGTTTCTCATACAGCGTGAAATAAAGGAAAACCACAATCAGAAAAACAAAAGCTTGAACATAGCAAAAGAATGTCTGGCAGAAAATTATCTGAAGAGCATAAAAAAGCTATTAGTGCTGGTCTTCAAAGAAAAGAAAATACCCATAATAAAGCAGTTAAATGCATAGAATTAAATAAAGTTTATAGCTCAGCAGTAAAAGCATCTACTGAATTAAATATTTTAAGAACAAGTATTACTAATTGCCTGCATAAGCATTCAAATACAGCTGGTGGGTATCATTGAGAGTTCTTTAAGGAGGAAAACTAAATTGTCTCTGGTTATAGCGATAAAAGATAAAGATAGAATTGTGCTTGGCGCTGATAAACAAACCAGCGTAAGTGATTTTAAAGACCACTCTAGCACAAAGATTTGGCCTGTCGAAGAACTTCCTGGTGCTTTAATGGGAAGTGTCGGAACTTGTCGTGCATCACAAATTATTCAATATGCTAATATCATCGATAAAAATTTAATTAATGGAGACCTTTCAACAGACTTCATTATTTGTTCATTAGCTCCAACAATTGCTGCAGGCTTAAAAGCTCATGGCATTGTTGTAGAACCAGGCGAAAATGGCTCGTGTGATATGATGCCAAATTCATTTATATTTGCTTATAAAGACAAAGCTTGAATGATTTGGAATGATTTAAGTGTAACAGAGATTGGTGACTATTTAGCAATTGGCTCCGGAGCCGATGTTGCTAGAGGTGCTTTATTTGCTACAAAGAAAGAGAAAAATCCGTTTGAGCGTATCGTTACAAGTATTGATGCCGCTGCCGAGTCAACATTGTTTGTTGATGATGGAATTGATTTATTAGCTACAAAATCGCACAAGGATGATGCAGAGCTTGTTGCTGCTGCATTTGGTTATAATATTAAAAAGAAATCTGCTGATAATGGTAAGAAGAAGTAGAATTAAATAAATATTAAAACCAGAAATCCCGAGTGCGCCAAAAACATTCGGGATTTTATTATTGTATAATATTAAAGAGGTATTTATATGGCAGAAAACTTTCAAGATACAATTGCATCAATTAGAGATGCTTATTTTCCAGGAAAAAGAACTCCAGAAGAAAATAAAGCTCTTTGTGAGAAATATCCATTCTTAAAATGGTACGGTGATCCTCTTTATATGGGTTATAGTGAAGAAGGTGAACCAAACTATAAATATACCTGGGAAGATGAAATGCCTGAAGGCTGGAAAATTGCTTTCTGTCCACAAATCTGGGATGAATTAAAAGCTATTCTTGAAAAAGCTAATTATGTTAATGAATTTAGATTTGTTCAGATCAAAGAAAAATGGGGAACATTAAGATTATATTATGGCGGTGTTCCTAATGAAATTTTTGATGAGGTTCTTGCTTGGGAACAGAAGTATGATAAGCTTTCAGAAGAAATTTGTATAGACTGCGGTAAAAATAAAGCTACCCATATGTCATTAGGTTGGATTAGCTTTGTTTGTAAAGATTGTGCTTTAAGGCGTGATGAAGAGCAGTTTAAAAAGTATAATAGTGGCCATGAACATTTTGTTAGATTAGAAAATATCGATGAATTTTATAATAACCGTGAAGAATATTGGAAAAAATATAAAGACGAAATTGTTTAATAAATTAATAAATCAATAAATTATTAAATTAATAAATTATTAAATTAATAAAAAATAATTGGCTAAATTATTTTGAAAAAGCTATTTACATTTATAAAAAATAGTTGTATATTATTATTGAGCTTGTGCTTACTGCTTGAACGCTGTGGTTCGAATCCACCTTGCCTGTGGGGAGCAGAAAGATAGCCAAGCCTTATGCCCCGGTGGTGAAATGGTAGACACAAGGCACTTAAAATGCCTCGCCGAAAGGCATGCCAGTTCGACTCTGGCCCGGGGCACCACTCATGGCGTCATGGAGAAGGGGCTTAACTCAGCAGCCTCTCAAGCTGCCATTCGCGGGTTCGAATCCCGCTGACGTCACCAAGTTGTTAAAAATTTTTAGAAAATATATTTACAATTTAAAAAAATAATTGTATAATATTAATGAGCGTTGAAAAAAGATACGCTAAATTAAAATGGTCGCAAGACAGGAAGGAAAAGATTTATGGCAAAAGTTATGTTTGGGAACATTCATGAACAACGTAATGATTCAGTATATGGTTGCTGGAATATTTTTGCTACTCTTGGATCATCCGGTTTTGTGCAGGTTAATCGATAAGATTAATTAAGAAGAATAACGCATAAATTAGGGTGGTCCGAAAAAGACCACCCTTTAATTTTCTGGGGAGATAGCCAAGCGGCAACGGCAGCTGACTGTAAATCAGCCCTCTGACGAGTTCGTAGGTTCGAGTCCTACTCTCCCCACCAACATGGTGTATGGAATCCGACGGTTTTGGATGCTAGTCTGTGAAACTAGATCATTGGGTCCGACTCCCAGCATGCACCCCAGTTATGGGCCGGTAGCTCAGTTGGTAGAGCACGTGCCTGAAGAGCATGGTGTCGGCGGTTCGATCCCGCCCTGGCCCACCATAAGAAAGGAAAAGTATGAAAGTTGTATTCTTAGATATCGATGGCGTATTGAATGATGCTGTTAATATCCACAACCTGATGGATGACAAACCAACAAAAGAGCACTTAGACTGCCTAAAAGCAATCTTAGATGCTACTGGTGCAAAAGTCGTACTGTCCTCAACTTGGAGATTATTCCCAAACTCCAAGAATATCGTAAAGAATTGTTTACGAAACATTGGCTCTGATATCTATGATATAACTAAAGAGCTGCCAAAAGGGAGAGGTGCCGAAATAAAAGAATGGCTTAGTCGACACCCGGAGGTAAATCAGTTCGTTATCTTAGATGACGACATTGCTGATATTAAGCCATATTACCCAGCGAATATCGTAAAAACGACATTTTATAGGGGATTGCTTCCTCATCACATTGAGCCAGCAATAAAAATCTTAAATGCCGAGTAAAATCGGCATCACATTGGAGCGTAGCTTAGCTGGTTAAAGCACTCGGCTGATAACCGAGAGACCGCCGGTTCAAATCCGGCCGCTCCAACCAATCTTGGGGAGTAGCCAAGCGGTAAGGCACGTGGCTTTGAACCATGTATGCGAAGGTTCGAACCCTTCCTCCCCAGCCAGTTAGAGCCTATACTTATTTCTAAAAACTTCCGACTGCAAATCAGAATAATATAGTTAGGCCAAAATTAGGGGTATCGTCCAACGGTAGGACTACGGTCTCCAAAACCGTCTATCTGGGTTCGAATCCTAGTACCCCTGCCAATGTAGAAGCTTGTGTGAGCGGTTGAAACAGTTGGTCTAGAAAACCAATATGCTGAAAGGCATCGAGGGTTCGAATCCCTCAGCTTCTGCCAAAAATATTTAAAAAAAGTATTTACAACCTAAATAAATGGTTGTATAATATGAATGTGAATATGAGGACTGAAAAGACCATCACTCAGTAAGTTTGAATAGAGTAGGTATGACGACTCCTGACACCGCTTAGTCGTCATGTCTGTGAACAAGATTTCACAGCGGCAGGCTAATGCCGTAAAACTTAGTCTAGGGTACAGCTGATGCGAACGTGGCAAAGGCCGAGGCCGAAGAAGGGCATAACAGGAGCGGACACCCTCTAAAGAGTGAGGCCACCAGATATGGTGCCGTGGAGAAATGGTTTAACTCATCACCCTTTCAAGGTGACATTCACGGGTTCGAATCCCGTCGGCATCACCAAATTTGGAGAGCTGTGATAATTGGTAGTCGGGCGGTCTTGAAAACCGTTGGGTCGAAAGGCCTTCAGGGTTCGAGTCCCTGGCTCTCCGCCATTATCACTTATTAGTACCCACTTGCTCAATACTAGTAATGAGCAGACAAAAAAGAACGCCAGGTGAAATAAATTTTAAGGGTTTAAGTTCAGAGTAGCCACTTATCATGGGTCACTAGCTCAATTGGTTAGAGCAGCCGGCTGTTAACCGGCAGGTTGTGGGTTCGAGTCCCTCGTGGCCCGCCATACGGTCCTTAGATATATTACCTTCTCGTGGTGGGACTGAACAGCTAAAGGATACTTGGAATTAATAGTATCGGCTAGACGAAACTTATATCGTAAAGACACGACTGGCCTGACGTGCGTAAATAACGGCCACCAAATGGATCGCTCGTATATCGGTTAGTATACTTGGCTGTCTACCATGGGAGGAGGGTTCGATTCCCTCGCGGTCCGCCATTGGAGCCTATACTTATTTCTAATTTGAAGATTCCAAGCCGCCATTCGTAGGTTCGAATCCTACCATACCAGTATGGTATGTAGCCAAGCGGGAAGGCAGCGGCCTCAACAAAGCCAGTTAGGCCAAAATTAATTAAAACAAATAAAGGAGATTAAGCTTATGTAATTATTTTAAAGGAGAAAAACTTATGAATAGTTACTTTCGTAAAAAATACGAGAAACAAAAGCTTAAAAAACTAGCTGAAAAATGTGCTGGTTGGTGTGGCGGCAGCTATTATAGCGAAAGAAAAGGCCGTTACATTCGTTTTTGGAAAAGCCAAGGTAAAAATTCCTTCTGGGCTACCGAAAAAAGATATGGCAGACGCATCTATCGAAGAAAGGCTAATAAAGTTGATTATAAATTAGCTAAAAAAGCCTTCGATCTTTGGTGGAATGTTTGGTAAAATGCTGTATAATATTAAGAGGTATACTCAGTATGACTAAAATTATCCAAAATTTTTCAAGCAAAAAGCATATTAAAGCACTTCCTGTATTTGATATATTACTTTGGAGTGCTGGATTACTTAATTTTAAAAAATTAGGCTATAAAACGAAGCTCTATTGTGAAAAATCAGATATTCCCTTCTTAAAGCGCTGGGGTTTATATGATCTCTATGATGAAATTGATAGTAGATATCTAACAAAATTAGAGGAAGATGAGCGCTTTAAACAAATTGATGGTAATTGGTTTTGGTCTGTAAGAAAGCTATTTTGCATTGAACATGAATATAGTCTTAAATCAAAAGATAAATTCATGTATTTCGATACTGACATCTTACTTTATGACCATATTGAATTGCCAGATTGGGCAAACCTATTCGTCTGGTCTATTGAAGAAGAGCCTATTTATATTCCTTGGGAATTCATGTCAGTTCCAGAAGGTTATAAAAAGCCTGAAGAATTCGATGATGACATGATTGCCTATAATTGTGGTATCTTAGCATTCAGCGATAAAGAAAAGTTTGAGCAATATTTTGCTGAATACTTGAAATTTACACAAGGAAATCCCTGTAAATTATTACAAGGAGCTAATACTTCTGAGAAAACCCTCAAAAATATTTGGGCCTGTAATGCAGAGCAACGTATCCTATTAAATATTTCTCGTGCTGGAGACTGGAAAACTGTTATATTTGCAAATCCAGAGCAAGAAACCGGAATTCTTGGTTTCTATAAGGGCGGTAAACATTTCTATTTACTTCGTGCAATTCTAAGAGATTTCACAGATGAAACTCAGGAGTCATTTAGAAACTTCTGGTTAGATATGTATAATGAAAATATCAAAGAATGCTTAGAGGTATTAGAAAAAGAAAATCCAGCACAATTAAATATATTCTTAGAAATTCCTTGGATTAAAAATTTATATAAATATAATTTCAAGGTAAAAGAATATAAGTAAAGGAGATAGCAATGGGCGAAGATGTTTGGACATTGGGGCTATTTACCCTAAGAGACTACAACCATACAGAACCAGAATTAAAGGCTTGTGACCATTTATTCTGTATTACTTATCAACAAGGGCAAGAGGAATATCCAGTAATGCTCTTGTGGAAACGCGGTAAACGATGTTTTACCAGGACCTGTAATGCTCCAGGTCTTAAATTACCAAAAGATATGCAAACAGCTATGTATCTATCAAGATTATCTACGGCTGCCATTCGTATCTTAAATGGTGAAAAGTTTAACCTATTTGATATATAAAATAGGCACGACATTGCGGTGGAGTGGCACGGACAACTATAAACCATTCTAGGCTCATAACCTAGCGATACCGGGTTCGACTCCCGAGCACCGCAACCAGGAGTAGTTTTTGTTAGTTTTTGGAGCGCCAAGATCAAATACAAACTAACAGACAGTGTGACTATGTATATGATAGCACTATTCTAAAAATCGAAAGGATATACACCAGAAATTTGGTCGGCTAGTTGGCGTAAACCTAGCGATAGGAGCGTTTGCAACAGACCCTCAATAACTGCAGTGAGAGGGCAAGCACGAGCCTCCAAGAAGAGACTGCGATGGATGAAATATTCCTAGTGCACTTGGGCCGAGGACACAAGGTTCACTGGTTAAAGAACAAAACACGGGGTATTGGTGCAGCGGTTAACATGCCTCCCTGTCACGGAGGAGACCACGGGTTCGAATCCCGTATGCCCCGCCAGTTCTTATTCAATTTATTTAGGAGGAGTTATGATTATTACATTTAATGATTTTTATGTCAATGTAACAGAAAATAATGTGCATATTCATGACTCTTACAAGATAAAAGGTAAGAAAAGAAAGCTTGAAATCATTAATGCAATCATAGCTTTCTGTCCAGAAGCTTTCAAAACTAGAACAATTAAGTCAGTTCTGAGAGAGTGGCGTGCACATAATGTCTTATATAAATTACATATTGCTAGAAATAGCACAATGCATACAGACATTGAAGCACATCAAAAATTATTTTATAAAATTAGCTATTTACTTATTAATATATTCGGTATAGAATAAGTATATGGCTGGGTAGCCAAGTGGTTAAGGCGTCAAGCTCATACCTTGAAGATCGTCAGTTCAAATCTGACCCCAGCTACCAGGTATGCTCGCTTAATTCAGCGGGAGAAGGCAATCCTTACAAGATTGAGGTCGGCAGTTCGAATCTGTCAGCGAGCACCACGGCATGTATGCAATTATAAAACGCAGCCTACCGGTAAAGTAGGTGCTCTGAGTAGTCTCGAAGTAAGAGCTTTGTGGAATATTGCTAAATCGAGACTTTAGTAACAATATTCTAGGTGCAATTCCCACCATGCCAACCACCGCTCGGCTAGAGCACAGCAAATCATACGGCTGTGTAGGAGAATCCCCGAGCAACCACGCGGGAATAGGACAGTGGTAGTCCATCTGCTTGCCATGCAGACTACGCGGGTTCGATTCCCGTTTCCCGCTCCACCAGGACAGATAAAGATTAGGTTCTTTATTAGGTTCTATGGCTGGACAAATCGATAAAACCAGCCACATTTGCGGGTATCGTCCAATGGTAGGGCCTCTGCCTTCCAAGCAGAAGATACCGGTTCGATCCCGGCTACCCGCTCCATGCAGTATTTAGAAGGAGAAAATGCAATGAAAACACTTAAACTCAGTAAACTAAGTCGCCGTCGCTGTATAGCATGTTTTCGTTGTTGTCTTATAAATACCGCGTTAGCTCAATTGGATTAGAGCATATCGCTACGAACGATAAGGTTGTGGGTTCGAGCCCTACACGCGGTGCCAGACATAGGATAGGTACCCAAGTGGCTTAAGGGAGCGGTCTGCAACACCGTTATTCGTGGGTTCGAATCCCATCCTATCCTCCAAATGGTCGTATAGCTCAACGGCAGAGCGGGCTCCTTATAAGGGCTAGGTTCCTGGTTCGAATCCAGGTGCGACCACCAAAACATGTTAATAGCACGCTCCTTTATGAAAAATCTTCAATATAAAGGAGTTTATTTATTTCAGCAAATATTGTATAATATAAAAGCAAGGAGCTATAAAAATGATTGGTAAACACTTAAAAGACTATAAAAAAGCTTATAAAGCTGACCGCAGAGAAAACAGAAGAACTTGCGTTAAAAGAAATTCTGATTGGAAAAAACGCTGGTTACCATTTATTAAGTATGATCATGATTTTGACGGCTTCTTCCTAATTGAACTTATGGTTCATAAATTACATATTATGCTTGATTACTATGACCATGGCAAATATTGTATGCAAGTCGATGAGAGCCGACTTGAAATTGTTGAAAGCTTAAAAGAAGCTTGTAGACTTGGTGATTTAATCTTAGAGGATGATTTCAATGAACCTGCCTATAAAGTTATGATGGAACACCACCGTATGTGGACTGAGCCATGCAAAGACAATAGTCATCTTTGTGAAATTAAAATGGAATGGGATAGCCCAGAGGCTAAGGCTGAATATGATAGGCTTGAAAAAGAAACTGATGCTCTCAGAGAAAAGACTATCGATGAATTCTTCGATTTTGTTAGAAAACATTATCGTGAATGGTGGGATTAATTAGTCCTCATCGAAAATGTCATTGAAAAAAACTAGACATTGGAGGAATACCCAAGAGGCCGAAGGGGACGGTTTGCTAAACCGTTAGTGGTCGCAAGGCCAGCGAGGGTTCAAATCCCTCTTCCTCCGCCATCTATGCCCCGGTAACCGAATTGGCATAGGTACTAGACTTAGAATCTAGGTTCTGTGGGTTCAAGTCCCACTCGGGGTACCATATGGGCTCGTACTGGTTTCGATTGGTATTTGATGCTTATGACTACAGCAAGCTGATAACTTACTATCAAACAAAAACAAACGACAAAACAAACTTTATGGCACACCTTGCCAACAACCAAATGGTTGCTGCTCGCGCCTAGTTCGCGAGAATGGTGATTGAGCTAGATAAGGTCGAATTTAGTTCTCTATTAATCAGACCTCGATGTTTATATCTAAGTAACTCCATATAAATGTTTAAATAAAGAGTAGACAACTGCTAGTATCGGATCGAAGGACTTGAGGTTCGCCGATAAAAAGAATATTTCTCAGGTTAAAGCTGTAATTAACGTTGTGGGGGTTTGGTATCAAGACAGGAGTTCGATTCTCCTCGGGTCCACCATAATGGGCGAGTGGCGTAACTGGTAGCCGCAATGGTCTAAGAAGCCATTGACCGAAAGGTCGTAGGGGTTCAAGTCCCCTCTCGCCCACCAGAGTTATCTTTAATAATATTGTATAATATATTAGATATTGAAAGGAATTTATCTTATGTATAGTTTACAAGAATTAATTGAACATGGATATGTCGATAGTATTACAACTGATGGAACACATCTTGGTGATGGTTATACTATTGTTGTTAAACTAAGCAGATATTCTATTGGTAAGATTACAATTAATGTTGGTATTGATGAATACTTAGATGATGCTGTTACGCTTATTAATGGTATTATTGATATTCAAGAAAGCTTAAATAAAGAAGCTAAACCGGAAGAAAAGCCAACTATTAGACATGTAACTGATCCAGATGAAATAAAGGAAATACTTTCTGGAACAGCAATTAAAGACACAAAAATTGAACCAGAGGATTATGCGGAATAATGTATCAAATTATTAAAGACGATAAATATTATCTATATAATGATATAGGCGAAGAATTAATGACAATTACCTTCGACAATTCATTACCAGGAGACCAAGTAGTTATTACTACACAGGATGAAGTTTATGCTGGTCCAATAAAATTTGTTACTTTTTCTGGAGATATTCCAAAAGAGTAGCTTGTATATTATTAATAGGGGCTTAGTGTAACGGCAGCACAACGGTCTTCAAAACCGCAAAGCGGGGGCCTCCAAAACCCCAGGTGCGGGTTCGAATCCTGCAGCCCCTGCCATATAGAGCCTGTACTTATTTCTATCACAAACCTTGAAATTTGCACGCAGTAGTCAGGCCATTTATTTTTATGAAATTTAAGTATAGAATTATTTGGGTTAATACAGTTAAAGGAAAACAAGAATATGTTGATATCGATGACCAGCATATTGTATTGTTTGTCGCTAAGAAAAAAGTTAGCGATGGAATGCAAGGAGTCATCATTCAAGTTTCTGGTGATCCATCTATGACTGACCCAGATGATGCTAGCTGACCGGCTATTGATGCGAATGCTTCTGAAGCTGAAAATAAAATAATTTAAAAAAATTAAAAAAAACTATTTACAAAAAATAAAAAAGTATTGTATAATAATATTGTGAGTGTTAAGCAAGCACTCCAAAAGTGTTCTTTGAAAAATTTTAATTGGCACCTCGATGAAGACATCTTGCACGATGGTCGAGGCTCGGCTCTAAGATGATGATAACTGGTGGGATACTGCTGGGTAAGTTGAAACTTCCAAAGTGATGAAGAAGTAAACCTATTTAATTAGGATTGAGTCGATGGCGCAATTTGTTGCAGCGATTTAGATGAAAACACATATGCGGGTCCGACAAGAAGCTCTGGCCGTAAGGTCATCTCACCTGTGGTATTAAGCCTGAGAAACTTAATGCCCGGTAACTCAAAGGAAGGACGCGACTTGATGTCAAGAAATTGACTATAACTGGTAATGTGTTTGTACAAGTAGCCGTATGTCGTACTACAAAGCTTTAACAGGATATTTATTAAATACTTTGCTGAAGCTCGGTGAAAGTTGATAGGTAAAGGTCCTATCTGTGGAAGTCGTAAGACCATTGGAGAAGTTATAGGGTAGCTCCCTGTGACTCAGCCTCCCGTGAGCATCCATTAATAAAGTCAAGCAATAAGGGTTGTATGGTGAAGACCGGAAATTAAAATTTTTTAAAGAGCACTTAAAAGTATTGCTAAATTAAGTAGACTTAAAAAGTCAGAAGGAGAAAAAGCATGTTAAACTTAGTTACTGTTAACGTTAGACCTACAGCAACAGCCAAACCAGCGTTGGTAAGTTTTGATATGCTCATGACCTCTGATAGATAAGTTAACTTAAAAACTTAACTAAGATACCGCAGTTGTGATGAGCAGCTGCGGTTTTTTTAAGAAAAAATAACTAGCAATGTAAAACTCATAAGAGAGACGTGACGAAACCAAGGACTTCTGTGCCTTGGTCCCAAAAGTCTAAGGGATGAAATGAAGCCAGCAGTGCACAAAAAACTTGTTGCCTGATAAAAAAAGAGGCTGGTCAGGCAGAAGAAGAACGAAAGCTAGTTAATTATATGGGCCGATAGTTTAATTGGGAAAATACCCGCCCTGCAAGCGGGAGTTAGGGGTTCAAATCCCCACGTGTCCACCATTTATGGGGGTGTAGCTCATCTGGGAGAGCACTTGATTAGCATTCAAGAGGTAGCGAGTTCGATCCTCGTCACTTCCACCAGACAGAACCTGTGCTTATTTCTAACGTTAAATTTGGGATTTAAAAAGTAGCAGCCAGGTCAATTGCCGCCTTAGCTCAACTGGCAGAGCAACCGCCTTGTAAGCGGTAGGTTACTGGTTCGATTCCGGTAGGCGGCACCACTTTGGGGGTGTAGCTCAATTGGGAGAGCGCTCGCCTTGCAAGCGAGGGGTTGCGGGTTCAAGTCCCGTCACGTTCCACCACTAAAATGTAAGCCTATACTTATTTCTCCTCCTAAATTGTTGGGGGCCTTAGTTAGGCAATCAAAAAATTCATGCCACGGAAGGAAAACCGTATAAACCCTTACAGCTTCGTTCTTAGCCAGACGTAGACTAAGATAAAGTTAAGCTGATGTAATTTCGGGAGTTGGCTCAGCTTGGTAGAGCACTTGATTTGGGATCAAGGGGTCAAGGGTTCGAATCCCTTACTCCCGACCATTAGAGAACCTGTACTTATTTCTTAGCTTTGGGAGCCGCTGTTTGTTGGTTCGAGTCCAGCCTTCCCGACCATTATCGGGAAGTAGGCAAATTGGTAAAGCCGGCGTTTATTAGTCAGGTCATATGCGCTTTTAGCTCAGTTGGGAGAGCGTCTGCTTGACGTGCAGAAGGTCGTAGGTTCGAGCCCTGCAAGGCGCACCATTATGCTCCTCTAGCCCAACTGGCAGAGGCAATGAGCTCAAACCTCATTCAGTATCGGTTCGAATCCGATGGGGAGTACCAAAAAATTATTAAAAAACTGTTTACAACGCAGAATAAATGTTGTATAATTATGAATGTAAGGTCGCGATGTGTGAGCATTAAACTATCGGCCCCTCACCTCCGAAAACCGTAGGCCGAGTCGGACCTTATATATAGATTGTTCAAAAAGGAGAAGAGTTATGATGACAATGAACAAGAAAAACATCAAGAATAGAAAAACTAGAAAAACTAGTTCATTTAGTCATGGCTTAATTCAGTAAAACACTAATAATACGTTAACGTAAGATAGAGTGCCGAGTGGTTAAGCCGCCCGGCATTTTTTCTGGGATTACGTTAGCGCAACGGACAGGGACGACATAAGAGCGTGCTTTTCCAGAAATCACATACCTCCGTAGCTCAACTGGACAGAGCATCGGTCTTCTAAACCGCAGGTTGGGCGTTCGAGTCGCCCCGGGGGTGCCAAATCGCGTCCATAGCCAAGTGGTATGGCAATCGGCTTTTAACCGATGTACCGAGGGTTCGAATCCTTCTGGGCGCACCACATATGCCTCCATAGCAAAATTGGCTAATGCACCTGACTCTTAATCAGGGGATTCTGGGTTCGAGTCCCAGTGGGGGTACCAATGCGCCGGTAGCTCAGCCGGTAGAGCACGTGACTTTTAATCACGGGGTCCAGAGTTCGAACCTCTGCCGGCGCACCAATGCTGATTTAGTTTAATTGGTAAAATAATTCTCTCGTAAAGAATAGTAGTGTGTTCGAAACATACAATCAGCACCATTAGAGCCTATGCTTATTTCTAGCTCAATGAGAGCGTTTGACATTTAATCAAAAGGTATAGCTAGGCCATTCTTGATAAATCTACTGTATAATATAATATGGTTGCGATGAATTTTGCAGTTTCGACCCATGTGCACAGAAATAGAAACTGCCTATAGGTTAATGTTGACCATAGTTATTGGTGCAGAGTACGTAATCTGCGAGGTAAACTCCGGTGTATGTTCATTCGCCGACCTATGAAGCTAAAAAATGAACGGAGATAGCGTATAAAAATGATTTATGAAAAGTACGTAACGCCCATGAGGAGAGGCCTCATGCTTCAATAAAAAACAAAACTTGCCGGCTTAGCTCATCTGGTAGAGCAATTCACTAGTAATGAATAGGTGGTCAGTTCGAGTCTGGCAGCCGGCACCATGAGCCTATACTTATTTCTAAATTCGCCTTATAAGCGGGTGGTCGCAGGTTCGAGTCCTGCCGCCGCAACCATTACATTGCGGCGTAGCTCAGTTGGGAGAGCACCTATTTCTAGTTAGGCCTTTCTGAAAAAATAAGCCAAAACTGGCTTATTTTTTATTTTAAGCCAAAATTGGCTTATTTTCCAATGTATAATATATTGAGGGTTAAATTATGAACAAAGAAATCATTGAATTTGGAAAACGTATGGATGCTGCAGAAGATAAGGCAATGTTAGTTGACTATGCCGAACATGCGACATCTGTTTTAGATTTAGGCGCTGGAACTGGTAAAATCTCACGAGATATTGCTGAAAAATGGGGCGCACACGTCGATGCAGTCGATATTCAATTTAAGGATAATTGTCAAAATTCTGATAGCGTTACCTATTATGGTATGGGCATTAATGAATTTTTAGCTAATTATCCAGATAAGAAATATGACTGTATCGTTTTAAGTGCAATTTTACATGAGCTTTCTGATGAATATATTGAGGAAATGTTAGCAAAATTACAAAATGTAATGAAGGCAAATTGTCGTATTCTTGTTAGAGAGCCATTTTATGATGAAGCTCTTGGCCCTGTGCTTGTGCAAGATTTAAATAAATATGTAGATTTAGTTAAAGATCATCTTCCAGCAGGCAAAGCTATTGAATTTGCTTTGACTCCAAAATTAAATTCTGGAAATTGCTTATGCATTGAAGATTTAATTGGTATTGACTGGATTAATTTATCATTTACAATTAGCTACGGTGATCAAGCCTGGGAACGCGAAAAGCATGAATTACGCTATGCCAGGTCATTAGACTGGTGTAAAAGGGTATTTGATATGCCAAAACGCCCATTTACTGGTTTCCAAGCCCTACCAGTTTTAGATAAAACTTATAGACGTCATTTTATTAATGCAAATATTCCAGCAGAGGCATTCGATTTAATTCAATATACTGGAATGCTTGTGATTATTGATTATTCAATTATTGAATGAAAAAATTAAATTTTGGTAATAATTCTTAAAAAAAGAATGTATTATATACTGATAACAAACTTAATGAAAGGAGACATTAAATTATGCCATTAGGTGCTATTATCGGAATTAGTGTTGGCGGAGCTCTCTTGCTCTTCTTAATCATCTTCTTAGCTTGTGCTTATACAAAAGCTGGACCAGATGAAGCCATCATGATCTCTGGCTTAGGTAAGAGAAAAATTTTAAGAGGAAAGGCTGGTTGGAGATTACCATTCTTACAAAGAAAAGATAAATTATCTCTCAAAGTATTCCAAGTTGACATCAAAACTCGTGAATCCATTCCAACAAATGAATTTATTAATATTAATGTTGATGGTGTTGCGAACTTAAAAGTTTCTAGTGACCCTGAGTTATTAGAAAGAGCATTTGAAGCCACTCTTGGTATGTCACAATCTGACTTGATTGAACAAGTCAAACAAGTTCTTGAAGGTAACATGCGTGAAATCATTGGTACTGTTGGTATTAGACAACTCGTCCAAGACCGTAAAGGTGTTGCTGAAGCTGTTAAAGAAAATGTCATTCCTGACATGAATAAACTTGGTCTTGAATTAGTTAACTTCAACATTCAAAACTTCTCAGACAATAACCATGTTATTGAAAACTTAGGTATTGATAACATCTCTCAAATTTCCAAAGAAGCTGCTATTGCTAAAGCAAATGCTGAAAGAGACGTTTCTATTGCCCGTGCTGAAGCTGCAAAACAAGCCAATGAGGCTGAAGTTGCTTCTAAGACAGCTATTGTTCAAAAGAACACAGAATATAGCCTTAAAGAGTCTGAATTAAAGATTAAAACAGATACTGCGAAGGCTGACGCTGATGCTGCTTACAAAATTCAAGCACAAAAGAGACAAGAAGAAATCAATACTGCTACTGTTAATGCTGAAATTTCTAAGAGAGAACGTGAAGTTGAACTTGGAAACAAAGAAGTTGAATTAGCAGAAAAGAAATTAGCTGCTACTGTTAACAAGAAAGCTGATGCTGATAAGTATGCTGCAGAAAAAGAAGCTGAAGCAGAATTATACAGACGTCAAAAGAAAGCTGAAGCTGAACTTATTGAAGCTCAAAGACAAGCTGAAAAACTCAAAGTTGCCGCTGAAGCTGAAAAACTTGCTCGTAAAGAAAAAGCTGATGCTGTTGCTATCGAAGCTGAATCTCAAAGAGTTGCTCGTGCTAAAGCTGCTGAAGCTATCAAGTTAGAAGCTGAAGCTAATAAGCAAGCTGCTCTTGCTGAAGCTGAAGGTATTAAGGCAAAAGGTGAAGCTGAAGCTACTGCAACTAAAGAAAAGGCAGAAGCTATGAAGGCCTTCAATGATGCTGCTACATTAAAGCTTGTTTTAGATAGTGGTGTCTTACCAGAAACTGTCAGAGCTTACTCTGAACCAATCGCTGCTGCACTTGCACAAATCGATGGTATCACAATGTACGGTTCCGGTAATGAGGCTCAATTAGTTGAGAACATTCAAAAATCTGGCGATCAAATCTTTGCGGGTTTAAATAAGACATTAGGTATCGACCTTAAATCAGTTCTTCTTGGTTACCTTGGACCAAAAGTCTTAGGGGCTGTCGCAGAGACTCCAACCAAGAAAACAAAAGGTAAAACAGATTTAACTGAATAGTTAGCTAAAACCTTACAATAATTTAAAAAAAACCATGCAAAACTTGCATGGTTTTTCTTTATAAATATTAGTATCTTTTAAGGTATTTTATTGTATAATATTATATGACAGACCCAAACTTATTATTAGAAATGTTTATCGTAGGATTTATCGGGATAGTCTCAATCTGCTTTGGACTCATAATTTATATTAAGCATAAAGAGGATAAAGGTTGGGATAAAGCTCGATGGGTTCTAATGGCGGCAGTAATCTCTGTGGGGATTATGGTTACAATATTCGAAATTGTTTGGCTCTGTATGTATCTAGGCTTACCAGTATAGGAGGATAGTTATGATTACTATATTAGCATTTTATGGCATTGGACTTGGATTATTAAATTTACTTGTTATTGGTTTATTTGCTGGTCTAAAGCTAAAGGAGAGAAAATAATATGAAACAAACATTAGTCGTTAATCTTTTAGGCGGTCCTGGTGTTGGTAAATCTACATTAACCGCAGCTGTATTTGCAAAGTTAAAAGATGCTGACGTCGATTGTGAAATGGCATCTGAATTTGCAAAAGAATTGGTTTGGGAGCAAAGAAACGAAACATTTAAAGATGAGTTATATATCTTTGCAAAGCAAGCCCATAGATTATTTAGATTAAATGGAAAGGTTGATGTAGTTGTTACAGACAGACCATTAATTCTTACTTGTTTCTATGCTCAAAATGATAAAGCATTAAGTAAATTCTGTTTAGATCGCTTTGAACAATATAATAACTTAAATTATTTATTGGTTAGAGAAAAGACTTATAATCCAAATGGTAGAAATCAAACAGAAGATGAAGCTAGACAAATTGATAGTGCAACTAGATATATGCTAGCAAGTTATGATATTGATTATAAAGAAGTTCCAGGAAATATGGAAACTGCAGACATTATTGTTAATGATGTTTTAAAGCTATTGGAGGAAAGAAAATAATGGGCGTTTTGTGTAATGAAATTAAACAAAAGCATAAGAAGATTATTGAAAATTTTGGCGTAGATCCTTGGATTAAAGAAGAAATTATTAATGTTCTTGATATTCAAATTTCTGCTTTACCAATTTTAGACCAAAAACAATATACTATTCTTATCAACTCAGTAGAACATCCTGATGGATATAAATTAGATTTAACTGCCCATCCAACTCTTAGAATTAGAAGTGGAAAACTCATTAGAGACCCTGCTGGAAATCCTGACTCATTCTTTTGGGATGAAGCAACATATGAAAAGAATAAATCACGCTCTACTTATTTTTTAATCAGTGGAGAGACCGGGGAATATCTTGAAAACTACTTTGAATTGCGTAAGAAAATTATTTCAAAGGAAGATGGCGAACAGCTATCCTTTAAAGTTGCATCAAGAAAATGGCCACTTGAAGTAATGATTACTCCTGCAGAGCAGAGAACAGCTTTAGAAGTTACAGAAGAAGTTTTAGAAAGACTTCCGGCACTTTTAGAATCATATAATGATATTGACCCAACTGCCACAGTTAAATTAGCTATCGGTGATTTATTAGTTTTAGATAAAAATGGATTTTATTATCGTGTAGCAAAAGATTTAAAAGAACAAACATATTGTAAAGGAGTTTTAAAAAATGGCAATTAAAATTCTTAGAGATGGCTATGAACAAAAGCCTACTATTCGTATCTATACTGTTACATGTCCAACATGTGGTTGTATTTTTGAATGCAATTATCATGATTTTAAATGGCAAAGCCGTGGACTTGTCTTAGATGCTGGAGTCGATTGTCCACATTGTGGAAAAGAATTACATCTCGGCCCAGATACTCCTTGTAGAGTAGAATTTGAGGAAGAATAAATGCTAGATTACCAAAACGTTAAAATCCCAGAAGAAATTATTATCGTTGAAAAGCAAATTCAATATAGCTGGTATCAATCAAAGGCCAATGGTATGCACCAAGGCTATGTTGTTGATGCCAATAATAAAAAGATGCTTGAAACTGCTTTAAACTGGGCAAAAGGAACCGCCTATGATGAAAGCCTTTTAGAAGGTAAAAATTGGTGGGATTGCTCTGAAGAAATTAAAAAAGCTTATAGAGCATCAGCCAAAGAGGTCGAAGGTATTCAACACAAATATACTAATGGTAATTTTAAATTAAGAATTATTGACTCAGCAGATAATAGTAGCCAAGGTGGAAAATTATCTTTCTGGAATTGTGGAATTACTTGTCCAGATGGTTTAGAATTATTAGTTGGTATCAATGCTGATATCTTACTTGAATTATTAATTACAAATACTTTTGTTAATGGCGTTTGTCCAACAAAAGTTTGGCTTGGTCGTGTTAAGGGAACTCAGGTTGGAGCTTTCTCTGAAAATATGGAGTTATTCGAACAAGCTAAAAAAGATGAAGCTACAAGACGTGCTAATGCTGCAGCTGGAAGTAATTATAAACCAGGAGCATTAGTCAGCAATTTAACCAATACAGAAATTTATATTGGCACATTATATACGGCCGCTGATTTTGATGATAGTGGTTGGAGACGTTATACACTAACTGTTTATAAAAAACCGCAGGTTAGACATTTCTTCTTAGGATATGACCCCGAAAAAGGAACTATTAGTAGATATGTCTATGGCTCAGATATTAAAAAGACAAAGCCAAAAAGAGTTATTAATGGCCAAAAAGATATTGGTATGACTCCACATGCTTATTTATCAAAGATTATTGATAGCTATTACAAAGAAGGCAATGTCAGTGATTATTCTAAGTTCTGCTATGACAAATTATTATTAGGCTATGCAGATACCCCAGAAGAAGCATTAGCAAAGCAAGAAGAATTTATTGCTTTGATTAAAAAACAATATAGTCCTCGTGACTATTTAGATATTAAATACGAAGATTAAGGAGAACATTTATGATTAGAGATGCACTCGGTGACAGAATGAAAGGTTATGAAGCTGTCACAAAAACTACATTAGTAAGCAGAATGCCAGTCATTATTAGATTAGATGGCTGTCATTTCCATACTTTTTGTCGTGGATTTAAAAAGCCATTCGATCCTTTAATGGTTAAGACCATGCAAGCAACCATGAAATATCTCTGTGAGAATATTCAAGGCTGTGTTTTAGGCTATACTCAAAGTGATGAAATCACTCTTGTTTTAGTCGATTATAGAAAGCATAATTCCTCTGCTTGGTTTGATAATGAAGTCCTTAAAATTACGTCAGTCTCTGCTTCTTTAGCAACATTTGCATTCAATAAATTCTTCAACGAATTCTATCTTGAACAACTTGCTGAAAAGGGTGAAGCTGATGAATATGATTTAGTCTATGATAGAAAACGTAGAATTGGTGCATACTTCGATGCAAGAGTTTTCAATGTCCCAAGAGAAGATGTTACAAACTGTGTTCTTTGGAGACAATTAGACGCTGAAAGAAACTCAATCAATTCTCTTGCACAATCTTTATTCAGTCATAAGTCTCTTCAAGGTTTAAATCTTAAAGCTACTATGACTAAGATCGAAACAGAAAAAAGCATTGTCTGGGGTGATTTACCAACAACTCAAAAACGTGGTTCTTGCTGCATCAAAGATGTTTGGTATACTTTAGATGATGGTCAAAATGTTAAGAATAAGTCACACATTTGTTATAAAGATAAAACAGGTGAATTCTATTTTGATGGTGATGGTTTCTACTTCTATGCTACTGGCTTAAAAGATAACCTTAATTGTGCTTTTTCTGCCCAAGGTGTTAAGATGAATGTTAAAGAGCATTCTGCTTGGAGAATTGATAATGAAATTCCAAGATTTATCGATGAAGGCAGAGAATATATCGAAAAGTTAATCTATCCAGAAGACGAGGAATAATATATGGGCAGAAAAGAAACAGTCAGAGAATTTATTAATAACAGGTCAAGTGGTGCTTGGATCACTTTTGAATTTGATGTAGATAGAGTCTCTGAGACAGTTTTTAAGCAATATCGTTGTATTAGCGTTGAAGACTTCCTAGTTGAATATGGCAGAAGAAGTAGTTATATTCTTGATGATTATGTTGTCGTAAGCACTGAGGAGTCTTATCCAAGCAATTCACAAGGACAAACTATTTGGATGACATTACAAAAGAAATCTGATTATGTTGAAACCTTAGAGCCAATAAGCTTAACACCATTTGAAGTTGAAGATATTGTAACTAAGTTAGAAAAAGTTAAAAAGTCAATTAATGAAATCTCTCCTGTTTATGATGATCCAGCTATTAAAGAAATAGATAGCATTATTAGAAAGCTTGAGGAACATGATGGATAAGGAAGTTATTGAACTTTTAAATAATATTCTCAAAGCAGCTTATGAATTCGGTTGGGAAGTCGGAGCGAGCTGGGATATTAATCATTATAAAGATTTAGTAGGTCCTAGTGGCTATCTTTATGATGATGCTAAAATAGATAATAATTTAAGAGAGAATATTACAAAATTACTAGCAAAACTTGGATATAATCCAGAAAATTTCTATATTTATACTAAAGAAGATACTGGTTATCATTCATGCGACTGGGAATACATTGCACCAGTTATAGACTCTAAGGAGAAAGAAGAATGTCAAGAAAATTAAAGTTACTTGCAGGTGATACAATCAATTATATTGATTTAGAATTAACCTGGTGGATTGACGCTTATGATGAGGATAGCGGAAAGTTTCCTTATAAAATAAGATTTAGGGGAGCCGATGGAGGTAACTCTCAAACTATTGGTTGGAAAAAAGAAAAAGATAGAGATAACTATCTTGAAAAATTAGAAAAACTTCTTCATCCAGTTACATTAGAGGATGATGAGGAAGAGGAAGAAGCTGTTGTTCCCGAACCAAAAATACCTGAAACACCAAAAGAAGATGTATTAGCATCAGATTACGACCCAATGGAGGCAATTAAATAATGGAAAGATTACAAGTTAAATTCTGCAAAGGCGAAAAAGAATTAAATGAATTTTTAATGACATTAAATATTGGACATGTTGGTTATCCACAACTTCAATCAATTAACTATGTCGCTGAAATTCAAGGCAAAGGTTCTGATGTTGAAATCAATATGGGTAGCTCAGTCATTGCTGCCGTTCAATACTTTGTAGAGGTAGAATAATGGACCCAATTTTCAATGAATCCGAAAGAATTGAAAGATTAATCAAGGCAAGCAAAAAGTCTCCTGAAAAAGCCATTTTAAAGCTTGTAGAGGAGACTGGTGAGCTAGTCAGTGCCATCGAAGCCTTGACTAGTTATAAACATGGAGATTATACTCATGTTCAGGAAGAGGCAATTGATGTCCTTCAATGTGCAATGAGCATATATTTCTTAATACAAAACGAAAAACCATTTGATGGCGAAGCTATTATGAAAGCTAAGGATGACAAGTGGGAAAATAAGTATTTAAACAAATAAAATTTAATTATCGTATAATATTTTAGAACTTCTATGTAGGGCAATTTTATTCGCTAAATTAATGTGACGACGTAAGTTGTCATTACATAGAAAAGGGCACAACCACGGTAACGTGGCGTCGCAAAACTAAAGGGCCTTGGGAGAGGCAGCCAGTTGCTTCTGTGAAACCGTTATTCATGGAAGTTTTTTATTTATATGGACAAGGAGAACACACACATGAAATTAAGAAACAAATTAGCAGCTATCACAGCTGCAGCAATGTTAGCATTTGCCGGCTTAGGCTTTGCTGCTTGGACATTCACAAATTCTGTCGAAGTTGAGAAAGAAGCATCTTCAATTGTTACAGTTGCAGTTGAAACAAATGCAGTTAAGCTTTATACAGATTCTGGTTTAACGGATGAACTAGAAGCGAGTGAACACATTTATTTAATTGCAGATGCTCCATCAACAGGAGCTGGACATTTAGCAGGAAAAGGATTACATTGGTCTCTTTCTGCTGATAATTCTACAGATCCTATTACTGCACTTTATGTTGTTCCACAAATTAAGTATAATGCTGAAGACCTTAAGGATATTACAACTGTCAACTCCACAATTACTGCTACTTCTGATGCATTAGTTGTTGAAGATGTAAATTATACCTATTTCAGTATTGCTGCTTTAGCTATTGATAATGGTGCTTCAACTGTCAATTTAGGCAGTGCAACAACAGATACAGTAATTGCATCATCTGCTTATACTTTAAATCTTCCAACACTTGAATATACTTATGTACCAACAAATGTTGCTGAAGTTACTGCTATGCATACAGCATTAGCTGCTGCAACTATTACATTCAGCATTTCAAGTGAAATTTCAAGCGTTGCTTAATTAAGAGGTTTAATTTATGACATCAATTACGATTATTACAATAGTCGTAGTTGCACTCTTAACTGTATTAATCTTTGGTTTAGCTTGGCTAGGTTATAGCTCTTGTTTAAAAAGCTATAAAATGGAGGTTGACCAAGGAAAACATGATGCTGAAATATTCAAAGAGTATCATTCTAAAAAGAAAAATAAAGGAGGACTAATTGGACTTATTGGTTCATACTTAGCCCTCCTCGCTTTATCTGGGCTATTTGTAACGGGAATAGTCTATAAAGCAAATGGTGAAAATTTTACTATTAATAATCAAACAGCCTTAGTTATTAAATCAGGGTCTATGTCTGAATATTATAGCGAAGAACTTGCTAATAAATACTCAATTTATCCAGAATATCACTTTAATGTTGGAGATATTTGTGTATTTGAAAAGGTATCGGAAGATACTGAATTAGTTGAGGGTGAAGTCTACGGCTATAAATACAAGAATATTATTATCACTCATAGACTTATTGGGTCTTTTGGAGATACGTATGAGTTTAGAGGAGATAATAACCCAGTTTCTGATGGCCTTTTAATTAAAAAAGCTAGTATTTTATATCATTATACTGGCAATAAAGTACCAGGAATTGGTGCCTTTGTTTTATATGCACAATCTTATTTTGGTATTTGGTCATTAGTTGGTATTATTGGGGTAATGACTAGCTCTGAGGTTGTTTATCATAAGATAGATAAGATAAATAAAGAAAGAGATAAAAAGCTTGATCCAAAGTTTATTCCGGAACCACCAAAGCTAAAAGAAAGAAAGCGAGGTAAAAAACATGAAAAATAAATTTTTACTCGCATTAATTAGCTTATTTGCTGTAACAGCTTTGATTGGAACAACCTATTCAGCTTGGACATTTACTAATGACCCAAGTATAACTAATAATGTTCAAATTGAAGTGCCTACTTGGAATTTCTTAACAGACCCCGGTTTTGCTAAACTTGATAATGTTAGAAATGTAACAAACTTAGTAGCTTCAAAAGAAGAGTCTATCACAGTAGGAAGTTCTGAGGCGCTTAGATTAACTAGCACAACTGGAACATCTACAAAAGACCATACTGTAAATATTAATTTAGACCGAGACTATTATCTTTCTGAAATTCAATTCTTTAAGTTTGAGTTTGATTATTATCATAGATATAAGAGAGAACAATATAATAAAGGTTTCCCAACAGTTCAATTTACAATTAATAATTCTACTTTGGGAACAAATCAAGGTGGAACTGATACTTGCACAAGCAAGTCTCCATTTGTTGCTACGGCTATCGATGAAGATTGGTGGCATTTAGAATATTATATATTCGCTCATATGCCAACAATTGCCAAAGGTAAAGATACTCCAATTGCTACAACTAAAAAGATAAATGGCGTTAGAATCACTGATAGAACTATGTATGACTACGCTGGCACAACAGCTTATGTAGTTATAGATAATATGCAATTTAGTGCTGAACCAACTTCAAGATTAGGTATCTTCAATAGATGGACAAGTGATGTTGTTGGAAATTTATTCTGGTTTAAAGTTGCTTGGTCTAGCGAAATACATTCTGTTAAGCTTTATTCAAGTGATACAAGCATAGCTGTTCCAGAATTCGATCCAACCGATACAGTTTCTACAAGCTATCCATTCCCAAATGGAAGCCCATTCTACTTTGAATTATTACAGCCAGGAACTGTTAGATTTACTGCTGTATTAGAAATTGGTGATAATCATGATATTTATACCATTATTTCTGATAATTTCACGGTAAATGCAGCTTAAAATATCAAAATTTATTGTATAGTAATATATAGTTCCCCTGTGTCGGGGGTCCTGGTGCTAAAAAGTGGTTGTCATTGCCGGCCCGGCTGCCTCGGTAAGTCGCGGTTATCGATATAACCCGGTGTCCTTGCGGACTATTTCCAGGAATAACGAGCGCGAGCCCACCTAGTCGGAGAGTCAGACCGCAACACCTGACGTTAAATCAATGTTCCTCCGTGAATAGGCAGTGGGAGAAGAGTAGGATACAAATGGCAGCGTGCCCGCAGAAGAAACTATTTCAATAATTTACAACGCTTAGGCGTTTAAATAGAGGATGACTAGTAACGCAAAGGAGTTCGACCTCGATAAAAAATGAATCCTTAGGTCAAGCTGAAATGACATAATTCAGCAGAATAAACTGTGTAAATTCGTGGCGTGAAAGAACGAGGCTGAAGATGAGCTGAGGCCGTGACGCTGGCCCACGTTAAAAAGAGAAGGAACGGGACTCTCATTAAATTGAGATTAGAGCCTACATGGTAGGCGGTAAGATGAAAATATAGGACGATGCCTGTCAGCATTGAGTAAATGGGTAAGACTCTTGGAATAGACCTTAGATAAAGCCTTTAGAGTAGCGAAACCATAACACCTATATGGCCCTACAGCGGTCCCAGACGGACTCCACTTAACCCCCCTCATTTATTATATCCCGAAGATGTAAACATCATCATTACTTGTAAGGCCTAGGTAATAGGCAAAGAAAAGGGAGAATGGGGCAGCTCATAAGACACGTCCGAAGATGACGTTAAAGGTCTAATGAAGCTTAACTCGCAAAATAGTTAAGTTTTTATTTTTCTTAAAAAATGATACGCTAAATTTATTACTACGGACTTTCCAAAAAAGTATCGTATAATATTTTAACGGATTCGCGAATTGGTATCCATAGCAATTCAGTCCGAAAGAGCAAGGAGAAAGATATGGAAAGAGACACATTAGAACAATTCAGTAATAATCTTGACGAAAGTCGTAAAGCTGAATTAAAAGAACTAAAAAACTTACAAGAAAAGAAACTCAATAATGCAGAAGCATTAATTGAAAAAAAGAAAATCTTAGCAAGTGAAGCGAAAAACATCGCAGAAACTAGCCAAATTCCTCTAACGCATATTTATAAATGTATTAGAGAGGAAGCTAAGGAAGGCAGAGTAAAGCTTGATTGGGGCATTTATAATATGAGCTCCAAATGCATTGAACTCACAAAAGAAGCCTTAATTAAAGATGGCTATTCAGTCGAAGTAAATAAAGACGAAAACTTATTAAAGATTAGTTGGTAATATCGGAGTAATCCGTTATTATATATCTTCCTGAAAATCTTTGGACAAAAGCCAAAGCGAATGATTGCATAAGTTGTATCGAGTGCAATCACGAGAAAGGGTACGCTGGGATGCTGGGAAGTAAAATATAGTGCACCAGTAATTGTCGGTGGCAATATAAAACCGTTCGACGGAGATACAACTCTTGATCGATAAAGGCCTTGTTGATGGGTGAGGCTAGTGACCTCTTCAGGTAGAAATGAATCAACAGTATTAGAGCTTAAAAAGCACTCATAGAGGAAAACACCGAAATGTTCCAAAGGGGCTGACGAAATCCTAAGCGTCTATAAATAAAGTTTAGTGGAGCTTTATGAACGAGTGGTTGATTACCCAACGGTCCGCTTTACGAAGCGTTAAGAGGTTGGTAGGGGTTAAAGTTGTCTACCTATAATCACAAAACAACTGCTTCCTTGGCTAATTTAGTCCGGTAGGAAGCTTATCAAAAGAGAGGTTGGGCATTCCTCCCCACATTGTGGTATTCCTTAATTGGATTTCTTCGGTAATTTATTACCGCTTCCTTGCCCGGCGGGCTAGGCTACCGCCCTCCTTCTGTTACCTAGCTAATGCAGAACGGTATTTTCTTAGGATATACTTCAGGTATGTCCTCTGATGCTAATTACATCTGAATAAGATGCGATTATATATCAACATGTTGATTGCCAGTAAGCCATATGACTAGACATGAGCTTGCTCTTGAAAAGGCGCAACGGGGTTTGATGAGAAAGTGACCACAACTAGTTATTAAAATCATCCGAGGATGCTATAAATACCTCGTTAAAAACTAATAGTTAAATAACCGTTCTCGATACGCCTCTTAACAATGCGCAACAATCGGGCCTTCGTAATTCATAACAAAACCATGAGTATGGACGCATACGATGATTGGCACAAAAGGAATTACAAATCTGGCCGACCCAATGGATAGTTTGAGGTGCGACTCCTCAATTGGTCTCAAAAAGCCCATGCAGCAGTAACCAGGGCTAATACTAAGACGTCAAAACGTGAAAGAGTCTGCTGCAAGAAGGAAAACTATAAACCTCCGGTTGGTGCCCGGCTAAACTGTAAGAAACAAGCTGCCTTTAAACAGTATAAAGATTAGGGGTGCGGAACTATCGCTGATGTTAGCCTGTAGGAAAAGCGTCATAATGAGAGGCCAAAGGTTGTTGTGGTAAGAGCATGAACCGCGTTAAGCACAAGCGGGGAACAGCAGTAATGAAACCGTGGTTTGGAATGACCTCATAACTAACCTAAAAATCCACAGAAATCGTTTCTGGACGTACAAACCAGATGGTAACCTTGAAATAGGTGCGAGAAGGAAAACTTAGCCAAACCCGTATTTAGCTTAATGTGGAAGCTTTATTCCAGCTTTGTTAGTGTGCTTTGTTGATACGTTGTTATCTAACAATGGCGGTTCGTCCGCAGGAGCAGCATTAAGAAATTCGTCTAAAACTATTCTATACATAATTTATTTATAGATTATGTAGGGGGAACCAAATACCGAGCCCATGAATCATAAAGATCGGCGTCGAAGCAACGAAAGCTGCCATGTTGTCCGTGCACGGCGAAAGAAGGAACGGTCTAACGCAGTTGTCTAACGGATTGATTCACCGTTATAGATTCTCACACAGAGAGGAGTACTGCTAAAGTAATGGTCAACATAAGGTTTGCGGTGATTATCTATGATAATTATAAAAACCTCGGTGAACTAGTTGACAGAGGCACGAAAAACCGCAATTTTCAAAAGAGAAGGAGCTTAATTGTTCCAATCTATCGTTTCCACCACCTGGTACTGATTATCGTGGAAGTCTTCTATGACTATTTGTGGACGACCTAGCGCCTATATGGCTGACACTGTAAGACTTAGCATCTTATAAGGCTAGAGAAAGCCGGGGAAACTCCAGGACGGGTCTTGTTATTACCCTGCTAAGAGGCGAAAGCAATATAAAAACACCCGAGTAAATCTAAGAACCTGCAATTTGGGGTTGAGCCCAGTTGAGAATTGAATAGGTAGTGCATTCACTCAACAATGCTTATTAGCTTATGGCTCGAGGTTATCTCGCGCGACTAATAAGAAGAGCCCATGACGATAGGGAGCCGAATGGCATGCTATGTCCAGCACTACATTTTTTTATATTTAAAATACTGTATAATATAATAGTTCAAAAGTCTCAAAAGGACGATTTGTAGCCCAAAAGGCGAAGGAGAATTATATGTCACGATTTTCAGGAAAATGTGATTTATTTGATCACATCTCAGGACGTGGCGGCTGATATGACAAAGACGGAAATCCCGTTAAGTTTGGTCAAGAAGGCGTTGGCGTCTATTATTCAGATGAAATGCAAGATTTTATTGCATTCAAAAAAGAAACTGGCGGGGTAATCCATCAACATAAAAAAGTCAAGGTTGATGAGTGGAATCAAGATGAAGTAGCTAAACATTGCAAGTTTTTTAAAGTTATTCCTCATGAAGAAATTATTAAAGATAAGCGCTATAATGGTGGGGAGAGAAAACAAACAACTTATACCTATAGCTATTATGGTAAAGAATATACATTAAAAGAGCTTAATAAACATGGTGTTTGGGTAGAAATTGATATTCATTTTAATACAATTTTAGACTTAATTCCTTATTATCCATACTTAGTTGCTTGTGCAGCTTATAGTGATGGAAAAGCTTATGTTGTTATTTCACAAGAAAGCTATGTTACAGAAGAAAGAGATGAACATATTGAACATGGATATTTCAGTGAATTCTGGGAACATTATGCTAAGGAATTACAAGACCATTATAGAGAAATTGTCTTAACTTATTTCAATCCAGAAGGAAGAGAAAGAGTTAAAGAAATTACTTTTGATGAAAATGGATTAGGTTATGTAGGTGAGCCTATTGATTATAACTTTGATCCAGATTGGCGTTGGGAAGATGGAAAGCGCCATGACCATTGGACTTCCCCTAAATTAGTTGATGCTGAAAAAGGCTGTATCAAAATTAGTGAGGAAGACCAACGACACTATATTGGAAATAAAGCATTAGTCTATTATGTGACCACAAAAAATGCTAAATTATATTTGGGGTAGGGAAGATGGCACAAGAATATAATCAACACTATTTCAGTAAGGAAGAAGTCAAGAAAGGCTTACCTTGGAAATTTATTAAACAATTATTTGAACTATTCAACGAGTCTGACGAGCATCGTATTGATATGCATATTTATCAAGAAGATTGTGAAGCGATGGTCGTTGAGTGGACTCAGCAAAACTGGAAGTACTTAAATGAAGAAGGTGGCTTCCAATACGTCAACAGTGATCAACAGGTCATGCAAGAATTATATTTACCTGACAACTCTGTTGTTATGTGTTATAATGATGCAGATGCAGAGGAAACTTTGCAAGAATGGTTAAAGGAACATCCAAAATACAAAAAGAATTCCAATAACAGATGGGTTGAAGAAGAATAGATGAAAAAGACTTTATTAAAAATTCTTAAAACAATTGGTGCTGTTCCGCTCTGTTTAGTTGGAGCGGTTTGTTTAATACCATTTGCAATTATATTTTTATTGATTGATTTGCCATTATTGGCTATTGATGATATTTGGCATAAGGAGGACTAAAACATGAAATACTTCGTTGTATCAGACATTCACAGCTTTGACATTCAGCTAAAAAATGCGCTAAAAGCTGCTGGTTTTGAAAAAACTAACAAAGACCATACTTTAATCGTTTGCGGCGATATTTTTGATCGTGGTGCCGGTACAATGGAATTATTCAAGTTTTTATACTCAATTCCAAAGAAACGTTGCATCCTAATTAAGGGCAATCACGAAGACTTATATTTAGAGCTTCTTAAAAAGAAATTCCCAGATGGATATGACTTCTCAAACCATACCGTAGATACTTTCTGTCACATTGCGGGTTATAGCCCAGAAATCATGACTGCTAAGTATTGGTATAAGCTTGGTGAAGAAAATCCATATGAGAGAATGCAACAAACCTGGCAAGAAATTCTAAAAGAAGTTAGAGAAAATAAGATTACAGGCTGGCTAAAAAGCAATCAATGGAGAAACTTCTATGAATTAGATAAATATATCTTCGTTCATAGCTTTATTCCATTAATTAATCTTGACGGCCAACCAAGCTGGTATATCAACAATAGAAAATTCCATTACTTTGCCAATTGGCGTACTGATGCTACTGAATTAGAGTGGTATGATGCCAGATGGGGATGTCCATATCAAAATTATCTTGACGGCTACTTCAAACACGAAGAGGAAGAAGGCAAGGTATTAGTTTGCGGACACTGGGTTGTAACTGACTTTAGACAAGCCATAAACAACAGAATGACCGACAATACTGATATTTATTACTCAGAACATTTAATTGGCCTAGATTGTGGCGTTTGGCACTATAAAGGCACAAGCGGATATTATCATCCACAAAATGTTCTTGTAATTGATGACTCAGACTTCGATACTTGTTATGACCAACGTGGTAATAAGTTAGAATACGAGAAATCAGTTCCAATTATTCGAACAGTTACTCCAAAAGATGGAGAAGAATTCTAAAAAAAAGGGTTTACAAACCCTCTTTTTTATTGTATATTATATATGAGGTATTAAAGATGATTAGCATTTTATACGACATTTTCAAACATTGGAGTGCTAAAGGATCAGTCTATATTATTAGCGATCCTCATTTTCTTGATGCCGAAAGCTTTGAATTCAGAACTGCCCAAGGGAAACTTCCAAAAGATGTTACTACTATTGAGGCTTTGGCTGAATATCAAATCAAAGAAATCAATAAGATTTGTCATAAAAATGATACATTAATTTGCTTAGGAGACGTTGGTGACATCGAATGTGTCAAGAAATTAAAAGCTGGACATAAGGTTTTAATTTTAGGAAACCACGATAGGGGCAAAGACTATTACATGAGAAAAATCAATTATATTATGGACAATGCTAAAGGCACTGTTGAGATTGATTTGAACATGTATAGAGTTGAAGATAACCATTTATTCGATGAAGTCTATGCTGGACCGCTCATGATTTCTGATAAGATTTTATTGTCTCATGAACCAATTATCCCATGTCCTGACTATATTGTTAACTTATGTGGACATGTTCATGCAAATGGACACAAATTCAAGGTCAAAAAGCATCAATATTACAACTTCTGTGCTGAAGCAATTCATTATAAACCTGTTTCATTGGCTGAACTAATCAAGCATGGGTTACTAAGTGGGGTCAAAGACATTCACGAGGTTACGGTTGCTGGCGCAGTTGCTAGAAAACAACACAAAACTAAGGCTGAGTAAATACGCTCAGTCTTTTTATTTTGCTAAATTAACTGATATCCAAATCAAAAAGGAGTTAATTTATGCAAGATAAATATATTACACCTGCATATAAGCACAGTAAGCTAGGAAATTTCTTATTTTTCTTATGTGCAAAGGTTACAAGAGGCCTTGTAAAAGCTAGATGGCTTTATTATCTTTTAGCTTGCACTTGGGGCTTCATTTTTACATTAATTGGTCTATTAATCACAGGGGTTTTAGCTATCGCAAAGCTCTTTAATAAAAATATTTCTTTTGAAAAATATAATTGGATTTACTTTGCAAAAGTCGGTCCTGATTATTGGGGTGGTTTTGAAATGGGCTTGATGTTTGTTAGAGACCAAAAATCTTATTATGTAATTAATGAACATGAATTTGGACATACTTTCCAAAACTGTTTATTTGGCCCATTCATGTTATTTTTAGTCAGTTTACCATCAGCAATTCGCTATTGGTATAGAGAATTAAAATATGAAAGAAAAGGCTTAATTCCACCTACAGATTATGATGCAATTTGGTTTGAAGATGCCGCAACTCGCTGCGGTGCTTATGCAGTAGCTCAAATTGCTCAAAAAAGAATTAATAAAAAGAAATAATGTGCTAAATTAATTGATAAAGGCGACTTTATTGGGAATGAACTAAACAGGAGGAACCAGAAATGCCAGATTGGTTAACAATTGTTATTGCTGTAATAGGCTTAATCGGTACTGTTTTAGGCGTTCTAGGTGTTTCCGGATACCTCGGTGAGCGCGCTAAATTCAAGGCTGAAAAGAAAAACAAAAAAGAAGAAAAAACTGAGATGGAACTTGAGCAACTTCATGTCAAGCAAATGGAGGACACATTCCGCTCCGTATATCGTGAAGAGTCGCAAGGAATTAGAGACGAATTATCAGAAATCAACAAAGAAATCGTAGAAATCAAAGAGGATTTGTCAGCGAATACCGTTGGAACAGTTACAATTCTTCGTGATAGAATGAAGGCGATCTTAGATGATTGTAGAAATGCTGGATATGCCAATACAAGTACAAAAGGCAACTGGCACGAACTCTACAATACATACAAAAGTTTAGGTGGAAACCACTTCAAAGAATACGTCGATGCTTGGAAAGCTGAATTAGACGGATTACCAAGCGTTCCACCAGAACCAGTTAAGGTTAGAGGCAGAAGAAGTTCAACATCTATTGAAGGCGTTATGCCAGTTGATGCTTCTGTTAAAAATAAAAAGTAATAGGAAAGGACACAAAATATTATGGGTGATTGGATTACAACAGTTAACGGATTAATTACATTAATCACTGCTTTAATTGGTTTAATCGGCACTGGCGTAGGTACATTCTTCGCTATCAAAAACTGGATTAAAGCCACAAAAGAAAAGAGTTCTAAAGAGATTTGGAACATGATTATGGAAATGGCTGATGCAGCTATGAAAGAATATGAACATTCTTCATTACATGGGGCCGATAAAAAGACAGCAGTCATTGAATCTGTAAAAGCAAGCTGCAAAGCAGCTGGTGTTGATATTGACCTATTCGTTGACCAATTAAGCGCATACATTGAAGATGCAATTAAATGGTATAACGGAATGAAAAAATAGTCAATGATTATTATGAGGGCCCGAATACCATATAGGATTATTGGGCCCTTTATTAAATTAATGGAGGTTTTAAAATGCATAAAATAGCTGAAAACGGAATTATAACAATGACCGCAGGCGATTCTTTGCTTGCACCTCTTTATATTAGCTATGATACTCCAGAAGGCTCTGAAGCCTATTATACCTTAGAGGGAAACGATAAGGTATATTTTGCCATTTTAGAGCCACAACAACCATTTGAAGCTGGATTAGTTAGAAAAATCTATACAGCTGAAAACTTAAACAAATATGGTTGCGTTATTATTGAATTAGACGCAACTGATACTGAAAATCTTCGTAAGGGAACTTATTATTACGAAATCAAATTTTCAACCATTAAAAACAATAAAGAATACGTTGATACAATTGTTCCTAGAAGAAAATTATACATTATTTAAGGGGCGTATTTATGGATTATATTAAAGGAAAATTAAAGATATTAGGCGACTTAGAATACTTTAACAGAGACAGCGCTTATTATAGCCCACGTGGTATCAATCTTACTGGAGCTGAAATAGTTGCTGACATCGATACCGCTTTAATTGAGCTTTCTGAATTCAAGGTTTATTTAACTTTAGAAAGTACTTTTGAGCTTACCTTTAATACTAATTTATATGCTCGTGGTTTATATGAAACTGTTATTTATCCAGCAACTTATGGACCATTAGAGCATATTTTCTGTGTCGGTCCATTAGAAACCATTGACCTTAAAGACAACTGGGAACAAAAAGTTGTTATGATTAACAACAAAGCATATTATGCCTATACTCAAAAGAATAGAGTAAAGGATAACAATTTAACTTATAGATTTGTAGTAAATAGATAGGAGGAAGCTAGAACATGGTACAATTTCCAAGTGGTTTAATAATTACATCTAAAGAGCCAATAGATTGCCGTTTAGCTTTAACAAATGCTGAGATGCTTGCAATCAGCCTTGCAATCAGAAATAATCGTTCAGGATCAGCGATTGAAGACATTAGCGATTATAACATGCCGGATAAATATCTTAGCATTAGCGAAGATGACGGCAGAGTTTATTATTTCTATTGTGAAGACCCAAACATTGAGTCAAAGCATAATGACTGGCAAGAAGAAACCGGTTATTTTAAAGCTTCCGAATATAGATTAGATGAAGCTTTAGCAGCAGAAATTGCTAGAGCTATTGCTCGTGAAGATGATATTGATGAAAGAGCTTTACATAAAAAGTTCTGGGGACCAGCTAAAGTTGAGTCTGTCGAGGGCAAAAAGATTTGGTTTGGTGAACAAGAATATCGTAATAACTTAGTCTTAACTGGAACAGACATCACCGGCGTTAGAAAATTAAAAACAGATTGGGCTTATATTGAAGAAGCCTTTATTGATAAAGAAAAGACTGGAACTGCAGACATTTTAACTGCAAATGTTGAAACTGCTAATATTGAAACAGCAAATATCGTTACTGAAAACGTTCAAACTGAAAACATCGATACTATCAATGCTTTACATGCAAATATCGAAGATGCTAATATTGGCACAGCAAAAGTTGATACTGCCAACATTGAAAACGGCAATATTGAAAATGAAACAGTCAAAGTTTCTGGTATTGTAACTGCAAATATCAATAAAGCAAATGTTGATACCGCAGATATTTTACATGCTCACATTGGTGATGAAACTGTTACAAGTGCAAATATTAATGATGCAGATATCGCAACATTAGATGTTACTATAAAAGCTGAAATTAAAGAAGCTTCTATTGAAACTGTCGCTATTGATGAAGAAACAGTAACTACTTCAAATATTGATAGTGCAAAAATTAGAACTGAAGAAGTTGGTACTTCTAATATTACAACTGCAAATATCAATCATACTCTTACTGATTTATTAGATGCTGATGATGCTAATATTGATACATTAGATGTAAATGTCAAAGCCAATATTAATGATGAGTCAGTTGGAACCTCTGATATTGGAACAGCAGGAATTGGAACTGCAAACATCGGAACAGCTAACATTGGCATTAAAGCAAATATCAATGAAGCGGCTATTGGAACGGCTGGTATTGGTGATGCTGATATTGCTACTTTAGATGTCACAACAAGCGCAAATATTAAATCAGCTTCTGTTGAAACTGCAACAATTGATGCTGAAACAGTCACAACTTCTGATATAACCACAGCAAATATTGGCACTGCTAATGTTGGAACATTAAATGTCGGAACAAAGGCAAATATCAATGATGAGGCTGTCGGCACTTCTACAATTGGAACATTACACGTTACTGAAACTGCTGAAGTTGACGGAAACATCACTACACATTCAGATTTATATGTAGAAGCTCAAAAGACTGCTGCTAATACAGAAAATGCACTTAAGATTAATTCTTCTGGAAAAGTCGAAAAAGTTGATTTAACAACTGCTTCCCCAACCAAGAATGGTAAGACTTTAGAATATATCGATAGTGTTTCACAAGACAGCATTGGTAAGATTTCTGCTACAAAGAAAGAAATCACATTAACTGATGGCGGTCAAGGAACACTTACATTAAATGACAGTGATATTACTATCACAAATTTAACAACTTCTGGAAAACCAACATTCACAGGAGTTACACTTTCTAGTGCTCCATTAGCAGATACAGATGCTACAACAAAGAAATATGTAGATGATGCTGATAGTGATTTACAATCTCAAATCGATACTATTGAGTCAAGAACAGATGTCATTGACGTTGTTGCTTGCTATGACTATAATAACTACGAAGAACCAAAACCAACTTCTGATATCGTCCACTATGATACTTCAAGCGGAAAGATTTCAGACAAAGACGTTGTTAAGGTCTTAATTGATGAAACTCACAATGATGCTGTTTCTTATTATAGATATTCTACAAGCACAAGCTCATTCAGCTATGTAGGTACTGTTGAAGCTTATTATACTAAAGCTGAAACAGATGGCTTTGTTTCTGGTTTACAAGCTCAAATTGATGAAGATATCGAAGTTGTTCCTTATCAAACAACTACTGCTTTAACAGATAGCCAAATGGCAAAAGCTTATGCTGGCAAATTGGCAGTTTATTTTAGTAATCATTTATTTATTTTAACAAATATTAAAACTGACAAACTTATTTTTAGCTATTTTGAATATTCTGGTGAGGATCGTACAACACCATTTCCAGTAAGTAAAAAATTATTAACATATGAGATTCGTTTAGACAGGGCAACAAAGATGTTCTCAGGTCATGGCGGATCAGAAGAGAATATCATTTCTGCCTATGATAATTCTATTGCAAATAACTTAATTCCAGATGCTGCTGGAAAGCAAATCATCCGTGCTCTTAACTTAAGAAAAACACAAGATATGATTGCAAATGTTTATGATGCAACTGCAACATATGCTTATGGTGATTATTGTATTTATCAAAATGATTTCTATAAATGCACGACTGCAATTACTTCAGCAGAAGCTTGGAATTCTAGTCATTGGACAAAGATGACTTTGGCTGATGCTAGTAATGAAGATGATATTGAAATTATTGATTATCAATCCAATACTCCATTAACAGATGCTCAAGTAAAAAAGGCTAAAGAAGGTAAGTTAGTAGTTAAAGGTAATTGAGGCTATGGATTAACTTATTATGCAAAAGCCTTTAGACAAGACAATAATTATATTTATTTTTTAGGCAATCAAAAAGAAAGTACAATATTTAACCCAGATAGTCCAACTAGACCTCCTGTAATGGCTGGCATTTTTATGCCTTATTGTACACTATCCTTATCTACAAAAATGTTAGGAAATCCTAGCACTCAAGAATTAGACACGATATCTCTTGATAGTAGAAATTATATGTCCCTTGGAACAACACCAGAGTTAACAAAAGGTAGAGTTGTTCTTGAAAGTAATTTACGTCGCTTAAGAGATATGCTCGCAGCTGAATATAGCTCATCAGCAACTTACTCTGTCGGAGATTATGTAATTTATCAAAATGAATTATATAGATGTTCTACAGCTATTACAACTGCTGAAACTTGGACTGCAGCACACTGGACTAAGACAAGTTTAAGTAATGAAGTTGAAACTGAAAAAATTCAAGTAGTTACCCTTAGCAGCAGCGGTACTGGTACATTTTCAGATAGTGACTATGCTAAAGTATTAAGAAATAATTGTCTTTTAAAAGATGTCGATGGTATTTATTACCATAAATTCTATGAGACCGATAGCTTTATATCGTATATTCAAATACATGGAATTTCAACTAGTAGTATAAACTTTAAAACTTATTCTATTACAAAAAGTTCAAAAACATATACAAATGGAACAACTCTTAATATAAGATCTATTAATATTAATGAAAGTTTAAGTGGAAACGAAGTAGAAACTAAAGAGTTAACAGTTGAGTCTAATAAATACAAAGTCCTTAATTCAGAACAATTCTATCCAGCTTATAATTCAACATACACATATTCAATTGGTGATATTGTTTCCTATAAGGGAAAATTCTATATTTGTATTTCTGCTATTTCTACGGCAGAAGCTTGGACGGCTGCTCACTGGGCTGAGACAAATCCTGGAACACAAATAGTTGAATTAGCTAGTGGTAGTGGTACATTTTCTGATATAGAGTTTGCAAAAGTTAATAGTCTTGATTGCGTTATTAGTTTTAGCAAAAGATTATATTACAGAGTAAATAATAATGCTTTGCCTGATAATATTGATTATCGAGTAATACATACTTCTGTAATGAACGGCGATCTTACTTTTGATACTATTCGTATCACTAAATCTACAAAATCTTATGTTAGAAGCGATATGTCAGCTGGTGTTTCAAGAGTTGCGGCTAACCAAACACTTGCAGGCACTGAAGCAGAACTTACAAGCTTAACTGTAGGACAAACTAAATATAAAGTTCCAACTCAAGCTCAATCTTTAGCTTATTTAACAACAGCTCCAACGGCAGACAATACAGATGGAGTTAAATTAGTTGTATTAAGCCAAGAGCCAGCAACAAGATACGAAGGTTATCTATATATAATCACGGAGGAATAACACAATGCCTTTATTCCCAGGATTAAAAAACGTTGACCATATATATTTCGGCGGCAAGAATGTCGTTAAGATTTACTTTGGTCAAAAAGTAGTATATGAAGAAGGAGTCTTGTACTCTTCAGACAATAAGGCATTGGCAGACACAAATGGCTTAATTTTAGAGCCATCAACCGAAACAAACTTCACATTGGCAGACGGAAAGACAATGTATACTGCCGATGGATTAATATTCAGTGCATTAGAGAATTAAGGAGATAAATTATGGCAAAATATCAACTTACACAAACAGCCGAAGCTATTCAAAGGGATTTAGATTTAACAGAAGCCCTTGGTTTAGAATATGACGGCACAGTAATGTATTATGGCGGCGATATTGTAAGAAAAGACAATAAATTTTATCAATGCAATAGCGCTACTACATATGGCCCAACAGCCACATTCGATACGACATATTGGGATGTAGTCAGCTTAAACGAAGTAAAAGAATGGCTAATCAAAAGAATTGGCTGGGCAATTACAGACCACGATTATAATTCTACTTATTCTTATAGCGCTGGAGACACGGTTTGTTTCAAAGGATACTTATATGTCGCCAATACTGATATTGCGGCTCCTGCTGGCACATTTGATTATACAAAATGGACAAAGACTTCTGTTGAAGAGCTCATTTGGGCAAAACAAGATACATTAGTTTCAGGAACCAATATCAAAACAGTTCACGGTAACTCTATTTTAGGAAGTGGCGATATTGATGTCGTCGGTCCAATTGGCCCTACTGGAGCTACAGGACCTCAAGGGCCTACTGGAAAGACCGGGGCAACTGGACCAACTGGACCGCAAGGACCTACAGGAAAGACTGGTCCTCAAGGTCCTACTGGTAAGACAGGGACAGGTAATCAAGGGCCTACTGGAAAAACAGGTCCGCAAGGCCCAACCGGAAAGACTGGTGGAACTGGTCCAACTGGCGCAAGTGGTGATCCATCAAGTTTTTATTGGGCAAATATTCAAATTCAAACCCAATCATCAACTTCTAAATCACCAACATTCAATGAATGTACTGCGACTAAATTCTATGCAACATCAGATAGCCGTTTAAAAGAGAATATCAAACCATTTGATAGTGAAAAATCAATTTTAGACTTACCGATTTATGAATTCGATTTCAAGTCTAGCGGTAAACACGCAATTGGCTGTTTAGCTCAGGATTTGCAAGGAATTTGCCCAGAAATCGTTTATGAAAATGAAGAAGGCTATTTAGCTATCGAAGAGTCTAAATTAGCATATTTATTAATCTTAGAAATGAGAAAAGAGATTTCAGCATTAAAAGAAGAAATCAAAGAATTAAAGAAGTAGAAAGGAGTTAATCTATGGCAGGCGCAAGATATTTTTATGGCACTGGTTCATCAGATTATATAGGCGAGCAAGCTGCAAAAGTTGCAAGCAGCAGTGACTATACGACTCCTTTAAGCAATACAGTAATTAATAGCTATTTTTCTGATACTAGTGCTAATTATTCATATATAACCCCAAGAGAAGACGCTGGTAATACTTATGGTTTATGGGGAAACTATGACTACTATAAAATAGCTGCAAATAAATTTTATACAAAAACTAATAATGTAGAGACAGTCTTAAAGTTTGTTGATAGAAGGTCTGCACCGCTTTTATCTAAAGCAACTAGAGATACAAACTGGGGCCGTTGTCAAGCACCCTTTAGTTATTATGCTTTTGCTCATAATTTTGCGGGTTATACTGCAAAACTTTATTGGGATAGCACAAATAATAGAATTCAAGTAAATGTTTATAGCGATGATAATTATTCATCATTAAATACATCCTTTACCATCAATGCTTATGGCGTATTCATCATGATTGCCGGCGGCGGTGGCGGTGGAGGGGGCGGAGACGCCCAGTACTGAGGCCAAGGAAGTCCCGGCGGCGGTGGCGGCGGAGGCGGTGGAACTGCCCTCGTCTATCTTGATCTTAGATGATTAAATAATTACAGTTCTGGTTGTTATGCCAGAATTAAGGTTGGAACTGGCGGTTCAGGGGGCTCTGGCGGGGCTGGATTCCAATCAGGTAGTGATGGAACTTCTACCGATATAGATATTTGTAGCTCTTCTGGTACTTCTATGTATTATATTACTGCTTATCCTGGTAAAGGCGGAGCAGGACATGCTTGGGACGTAGCTGCTGATTCAGCTGGCGGCAAGGGTGGAACAGTAGACTGAGGACATCAACAAAGTCAATGGGCATCAATGTCAACAGGAATTAAAGTATTAAGTTCTGCTACTGGCGGAAAAGGTGGAGATGGCTGTCGTGGTAGCAGTGGTTATTCTGGCAGTTATATTTCTTCAGGAAGCTGAGGATTGCCATTCTCAAATTCTTGGGGTAAAACAGATACATTTACATACGGTAGCTCTACTTGCTATATGGGCGGTGGAGGCTCAAACAATAACCAAGGTGGAGGAGGTGGAGGTTGCGGAGCTGGCTATAAAGACTCGCAATATCCAACTGCCACATCAGGTTGCGGAATGGGCGGACGCGGTGGTGGTGAAAGCCAAGCCGGATTATCTGGCGGAAGTGGTTTCTGTGGAATATTTTATGGATATGTTGCAGGAATTGATTCTGGCTGCGATCCAAAAACTGTTTAATAATGAGGAGATAAAAACTTATGGGAAAATACACAAGTAAATACACAGGACAACAAATAGATGATAAACTTGATGCTATTAGTAATATTCCAGTTGGTGCATTAAAAACTGCTAATGATGATTTAGCTATTGGTTATAATTCTACAACAAATTCAACGGTTGGAAGCCATAATACTGCTTATGGAACTAATGCAGATGCTAGAGGTGATGATAGTGTTAGCATTGGAATGGACTCAAAAGCTACTGGAAAACATAGTGTAGCTCTTGGAAGATTTGCTTATGCTACTGCAGATTATGCTGTTGCTGTTGGTCGTGGAGCACAGGCCGTATATAATTATACTACTGCCATTGGCTATGGTGCGGTGGCTAATAATGGATATGACTTGGCAATTGGCTATAATGCTCGTGCTTCTAAAGCACAGTCTATGGCTATTGGGAGCGGCGCTGAAGCTAAGCAAGATTATAGTACAGCTTTAGGTCGTAATGCTTCTGTAGATGGCGTAGGGTCTATTGCGATTGGCCGTAATTCAGCTATTGGTAGTAATTGTAGTTATGCAATATCAATTGGAACACAAACTAAAACATATGTTTCAAATTGAATTAATTTTGATGGAGAATCAAATGACTATATTCGTACATTGTCTCTTTACGACCTAACTAAAATCTTTTTTAGAAATGAAAATATAGATTCAAATAAAACTACACAAGCGGCCTATACTAATGGTAAAACATTACAAAATTATTTAGATGAAAAAATCACAGTATTAGCAACAGGTGCATTTACTACTTATACAGCAAAATCAATTGCAACATTAATCTCAGAAGGATATAATTATGTAAGACTTACTGGTTATCGTTCTGATGCTGATAAACACCAAAGAAGCTGGTTAGTTAGCTTAGCAACTTTAAATGCTGGAACAACAGTTGAAATTCAAGAAGCAATTAGCGGTTGGACTACTGCTGCTTATATTTATATCTTTAATAGTAATGGAAATATAGCTTGAGATGGCGGTGGTGGAATTACTGTCACAGTTAATTTAATTGAAGGCATTAAATAATAATTAAATTTAATAGATATATTAGCAGATTTTAAGAGAATCTGCTTTTATTTTTGCTAAATTATATGATTAGTCCAAAGATAAGGAGATATAGATATGCCTGAATATAAACCAAATTCCTCATTCTTATCCGAAAAAGAAGTAGTTCAGACCGCCAAAGATGTTGTTGCAGAAGTTCAAGTTGCAGACGTTCAAGTCAATGGCGTTTCTACTGTCGAAGAGGGTATTTCACATATTAATTTAAAAACAATTCATGGTCAATCTATCGTAGGCACTGGTAATATCGACGTTGTTGGTCCGCAAGGTCCAACAGGAGCTAAAGGAGCTGATGGTAAAGTAGGACCAACAGGTGCTACTGGAGCCAAAGGTGAAGACGGAGCCACTGGACCAACCGGTCCACAAGGCCCAGCCGGAGAAGCTGGCGCAGCTGGAAGCACTGGTCCAACTGGACCTCAAGGTCCCGCTGGTGAAGCTGGCTCTAAGGGCGAAGATGGAGCTTTAGGTCCTACAGGACCTCAAGGTCCTGCTGGAGCAGCTGGAAGTGAAGGCCCAATCGGCCCTACCGGTCCTCAAGGCGAGAAAGGTGACAATGGTAATGACGGAGCCGTTGGTCCAACCGGACCTCAAGGCGAAACAGGCGCTACTGGCGCCATTGGACCAACCGGTGAAACCGGTCCTACTGGTCCTAAAGGTGAAGATGGAACAAGCTTCCGTATTTTAGCTAACGCTGAAGCATGTACTCAATTAGGTGATGGCTATGTAGATTATCGTGGCCATTTAATGGTTCTTACTAGCTTAGATCCAAGAAGCTTTACAGATGCTGGAGAAATTCGTGGTCCTCAAGGTCCAACCGGTGAGGCTGGAGATAGAGGCCCAACTGGAGAAGCTGGCGAACAAGGACCTGTCGGACCTACTGGTCCGCAAGGCGAAGCCGGTGTTTCAGGAAGTGTAGGACCTACCGGTCCTGCGGGCGTAAATGGAAGTCAAGGACCTGTCGGCCCAACTGGTGAAGTTGGTCCTACTGGTGCAACTGGCCCAACCGGTAAAGATGGTAAAGATGGCTTAACCACAAGCGTAAGCGTAAATGGTAATACTTATACCCAAGTTGAAGGTTTAATTACTTTACCAAATTATCCTGTCGTTCCAACAAATGTCAGTGCATTTACAAATGATGCTGGCTACATTACAAGCGTTTCTTGGACAGACATTCAAGGTGCTCCTACTGTTGGACAAGGCGTTTTAACTATTCAAAAAAATAATACTACAATTGATACATTCAGTGCCAATGCGACTGGAAATAAGACAATTAATATTTCAGTCCCAACAAAGGTTTCTGACTTAACAAATGATAGTAAATATGTTACAAAAGATGTAAATAACTTAACTAATTATACTGTTACTGGTGATTTAGCTGCAGTTGCTTTAAGCGGTGATTATTCAGATTTAACTAATAAGCCAAACTTCGCTACTGTCGCTTTAACCGGAAATTATAATGATTTAATTGGAAGACCTACCATTCCAACTATTCCAGTCACAGACGTTCAAGTTGGCGGTGTTTCTGTATTAGACGGAACTATTGCTAAGATTAATAGTGTTATGGGTCCAACTGGTCCTGCTGGAAGCGCTGGACCTGCCGGTCCAACAGGCCCTGCGGGTATAGGAACTCAAGGACCAACCGGTCCTGCAGGAAGTAATGGTGCTACTGGTCCTACTGGTCCTGCCGGAACTGGAAGCCAAGGTCCTACAGGCGCAGCTGGTCCAACAGGCGCTCCTGGACAAATCGGTCCAACCGGACCTGCTGGAAGCGGAAGTCAAGGACCTACCGGTGCGCAAGGGCCTACCGGCGATATGGGACCTACTGGTCCTGCTGGTTCTAATGGTAATGATGGTATTACTCCACATATCGGAACCAATGGTCACTGGTATATTGGTCAAACTGATACTGGCATTGTTGCTGAAGGTACTAATGGCGAAAATGGAAGTAAGATTTATTTTGGACAAGGCGTACCACAAGCAGGCTTTGGTTTAAATAATGACGTTTATATTGATTTATTCACTTATAATATTTATAATAAAGGTAATGGTTCTTGGATTTTCTCAGGAAATATCTTAGGTGAAACTGGTCCTATCGGACCTACTGGTGCTAGAGGTTTAGCAGGTCCTACTGGCGAACATGGTGCAGATGGTGCAGATGGACCACAAGGTCCTACTGGTCCAAAAGGCGCTGATGGACAAAGCCTTAATGTTAAAGGAACTGTTCCAAACTATGCTACATTAATGCAAATTACTGCTGCTGATGGAGACTACTATATTGTTGAAGTAGATGAAGAGCATGGTAATTTACGTGGTACATTATATATTTATAAAGGCAATCAATGGAAATACTTAGGACAATTTAGAGGTGCTGAGGGTCCTACTGGTCATGTTGGCCCAGTCGGTCCAACTGGCCCACAAGGTCCTACTGGAAGAGTTGGTCCTACCGGAAAGATTGGCCCAACAGGTTTAACAGGTCCTACTGGTAAAACTGGCTCTGTTGGCCCAACAGGTTTAACAGGTCCTACTGGTAAAGACGGTCCTAAAGGTCCAACTGGTGATATTGGTCCTGTTGGTCCTACTGGAAACCCTGGTTCTACTGGCCCTACTGGAGAGGCCGGACCTACTGGACCTCAAGGTCCAACTGGTCCTAAAGGCGAGGATGGTAGATCAGTAAATATTAAACCATCTGCTGCCGATTGCACAACTGTTGGTGATGCTTATATTGATACAACTAATAACCACTTAATGTTATTAATTGCTATTAATCCAAATGAATGAAGAGACTTAGGACAATTTGCTATTATCGGTCCAACAGGTCCTCAAGGACCTATTGGTCCTACTGGATTACAAGGTCCTATCGGTCCTTCCGGTTTAAGAGGTCCAACAGGTGCTTCTGGTTTATTAGGACCTACCGGTAAAACAGGTCCGACTGGCTCCGCTGGTTCTATGGGTCCTACAGGCCCATCTGGCGTTGGTAGCCAAGGCCCAACAGGTGCTACTGGCCCTACAGGACCACAAGGCTTAATTGGTCCTACTGGTCCATCAGTTAGCTCTGCTGTAACCTTATATGATGGCGATGGTATGACAAATGAAATGGCTGTCAGTGGCGTAACTCCAGCCGCTCTTACTTTCACAAATTTAAAGAATTATGGATTAATTGTCATGCTAGGCTATAAGAATGGTCACAGCAATGGTAATGGTATTATTATATTTTCTCCTGCTGCTCTTGATGCTTGGGGAAATTACACAGTTGCTTTAGGTGCTGATAACTGGCAATATAATCTTAAATTATGGAAACCAGGTGAAGGCTCTGAAAAGATAACTTGGGCAACACAATCAGATTATGGCAGTAGCTATGAATTTACTGTTCATAAAGTTTATGGAATTGGGAGAGTATAATCATGAAAATTAATTATATTTTAAATACAGATAATACAATAAAAACCTGGTGGAAAATTCCATTTGATGAGAATGTTCCATTCATCGAAGTTCCAGAAGATACTATAATTTATTCAAACGCTGATAAAGTTATTGATGGAAAATTCGTAAGAGATAATGAAGCTATTGAAGCTTTATTAGCTGAAAAACAAGCCAAGCTTGAAAAGGCAAGAAGAATTGCTGAATTGAAAAAATTATTAGCAGATTCAGACTATATTTGCTTAAAACATGCTGACGGTGAGATTACCGATGAGGAATACGCCGCAGTAAAAGCTCAACGTCATGCTTGGCGTGTTGAAATCAATGAATTAGAGGCATAAAATAATATAAAATATTAAGAGGCAACCTTATGCCTCTTTTTATTTATATCAATATAATTTGCTAAATTAATTGATTAGTTTGCAACAAACAATTAAAAACAATGTTAAGGAGCGTAAAATATGAGTAAATTATCTGATTTTACAGAAGCAACTCCAGTTGTTAATGATTTTTTAACAGATACCGTAGATGCTGATGAAATAATTATTGGTGGCACTTGTACACACGTTTTTGAGCTACCATTTATTTATGATCGAGTAGTAAAAAGCGCTAGAGTTATCTATAAACAAGGCTTAGAAGTAAAATTAACAGTAGATGTCAAGCAAAGTATGATTCAAATCAAAGGAACGTCTACAAATATTTATGTTTTCCTTCCAGTTGTTTACACAGAACTATTTGATAAAACTTTATTAGATGCTTATTGCCAACTTGAGATTATTACAAAAGACAATAAAAAGCTTTATGATGAACCACATAAATTAAGAGTTTTAGCACCGTTAACTGACTCAGAAAAACCAGTAGGCATTATCGATGATGTCAAGGTAAATGGCGAGTCCGTAGTTTTTGGCGGTGTTGCTTATATCAATGTTCCAGAAAATATGTCTGACCTTGTTAATGATGTTGGATATATCAGTAAGGTAAAAACTATCAATGGACAATCTATTGAGGGCGAAGGTAATATTGAAATTAAAGAGGTTTTTGTTAAGGATTTCTCAGATATTACACTTTTAGAAGTATCTCCAGTAGAATTCATTGAATTAATTCGTAATCACTATCATTTAATCGATGCTGAGTCTTTAATTGTTCCAACAGAATTATTTGACTGCGATGAGGCATCAATTACAATCAGATTAAATGGAACTAATTATGTTATTAGATTATCAAGAAATAACCCAACAAATATGACAGGCACATTAGTTATGGCTGTAGACCAAAGCATTTATGAGCTTGTAATTGGTTTATTATATGTCGAAGGCGAATTAAAAGCTATAATTCGTTGTGCAAGTATTTATTAGGAAGGAGCTATTAAATGAAAAGTAAATTTAGTAATTCTTCATTCTCTTCTACTGATTTCGGAAACAATGTAAGAGACGAAGCATTAAAATTTGAATTAGAGAATAACGTTGCTGCAGAAATTAAAGTAGCTCAATCAGGAAATATTATTAGTATAGCTCTTTATAACCAAAGAGGAGAAGTCCTTGGAGCACCACAAGAATTTAGTATTCAAAGTGCACAAGGTGCCATTACTAATATTGCTCTTGATGATATTAAGAGAGAACTTATTGTTGATTTTGAAACCGCTCCTTCAATTCATGTCGACTTTAAGTCAATTTTCAATACTTTAAATTCTTTAGTAAATACAAAACAAGATAAGCTTAAATTTGGTTATGGCTTAAAATATGATAAGTCTACAGACACTTTATTGGTTGATAGAGCTAATGTAGATTATAAAGAAGGCACTGGAATTATTATTGATGCCGCTAATAAAATTATTAGTATTGATACAAGCTTACTTGATGCAAAGCAAGATAAGTTAGTTTCTGGTGTAAACATTAAGACTATTAATCATAATGATATTTTGGGTGAAGGCGATATCTCAATTATCGGACAACGTGGAAAGTCTGCTTATGAGATTGCAGTCGATGAAGGCTATGAAGGTACTGAGGCTGAATGGCTTGCTAGCTTAGTTGGTCCAAAAGGTGATATCGGCCCTACTGGAATTCCAGGACTTGTTGGTCCTACAGGAGCTCAAGGAGAAACAGGTAATATTGGTCCTACTGGTTTACCTGGTGCTATTGGACCTACTGGTCCAAGAGGCATGACTGGTTCAATTGGTCCAACTGGTAAGGTTGGTCCAACAGGACCTATCGGTCCTGCTGGCCCTCAAGGTATTCAAGGCCCAACAGGTAGCTATATTGAGTCAATTGAAAAACTTACAACAGTAGAATATACTGATACATATGAAATTAAATTAACAGATGGAACAACACATCAATTCAAAGTTGTTAATGGTACTATGGGTCCTACAGGACCTAAGGGTGATACTGGTGCGACTGGTGATAGAGGCCCTTCTGGACAAAACGGCATCTCTCCAGTTTTAGCTATCGATATTGATGGCTATTGGACTATTAACGGCGAAAGCACTGGTGTTCGTGCAATTGGTCCAATTGGTCCAACTGGTGCAAATGGCCCACTTGGTCCGCAAGGCCAAAAAGGTGATACTGGTGATAGAGGCCCAACAGGTCCTAAAGGAAATACTGGTCTTGCCGGTAAAGCCGGTCCAACAGGTCCTATTGGACTTGTCGGTCCAACAGGCGCACAAGGACCTACCGGTGCAAAAGGAGAAGAGACAAAAGTTTCTGTTAATAGCGTTGTCTATGAGCCAGATGAAAATAATATTGTCACCATTCCAGATTATCAAGAAATTATTCCTAATGCAGTATTGACAGGCATTGTTGAACCAAATGATAACATGCTTAAGTCATTACGTATTGATGGTGTAACATTTGATGCTACTAGTGCCGAATATTTAACTAATTTACCAAACAGCGCTTTAAATGAAGATCAATACAGACAAACTTGTAAAAATCTTTGCTTTATTGGACATGATGATACTCTCTATGCAAAAGCATACGAAACAGCTGATTCAATCATCTTCTATTCTATCTCATACTTGGAGCCAGGTGCTGAAGGTGGTTTATATCAAATCGGCAGTAAAAAATTAACTGTTAGCAAAATAACAAAAGAATATGAGATTTCAAACAGCGTTAATATCACAATTTATGATTTAACAAAATTAAATGAATTACTTGATGGAAAATTAAGCATTGCTGATATTGAGTTATTAGGAACCCAAGAGGCTGGAAGCCCAATTGCTGGTCGTATTACGCTTAATGGTACTACTTGGAACCTTACAAAAATTACTGGAATTAATACCACTCCAAGTGCAACAACTCCAGTATTAAATACTTTAAATATTAATGGTACTTTATATAAATTAAGTGCCTTAACAACAGTTGATTCTGAGGCAGCTATTGCAAATGCTTTGCAATCAGAAGCAGCAAGTACAACTATTTCTGCTCTTGATGGCTTAAGAGAGCTTGTTTCTGACGGTTATGAATATTCTGAAACACTCAATAGCGGAGATGTTATTGGTGAAACTACTGACCTTTATAAAGTTCTTATCAATAAACTTCCATTTAAGGCAAACGGAATTTGCTTTAAATTCATTGGTACTTCCAGTGGTGGTGTTTCATTAGAGTATGTTGGTAGAGTAAATGTTACCGGCACTGAAAATGCAAAAATTCAAAATTATCTTCTTTCATTTAATACTAGTACTAAAGCAGTTACCATTATTTTTGGATATGATTTTGAGGATATTGATTCTGTCCTTGGCATTGTAAAGGCCCAAAGTAGCGGTTCTGTTGTAAAGCTAGCTGATACTGCTGCATTAAAGGAGCTTGTTTCAACTGGCTATTATCCTACAGAACCTATAGTTAATGGCACTACAGTTGTAGAAAACAGCAACTTAGATATTGTTTTAAGAAGTAGAATTCCTATTACATTACCAGATGGTATTACTTATAGATATAAAACAAGATATACTGAAGATGGTGATACAATTTTTGAGTATTCAAGCGAAATTGTTGGATTAGAAAATCTGGTAGCAGACTCAAATAACCCAAATACATTCGAATTAAAAACTGCGCCAACTGCTGATTTATTTGTATTAAGATATAATTTAGATACAAGAAAAATTAATTTAATTACAACAAGACTTGGCACCAAAATTGTCTATGAAGGAAGCTTAAGTGGACAAGGAACACAAGGAATTCCATATGATTGGCTAAGTAGCTTCAAATTAGTCATGTTTAGTGGCTATAAAGAGGGTGTTCCAGCCCCAAATAAAACAACAATTATTATTGATCCAAAACAAATTGTTCCAGATGCTTATTCTAATGAACAAACTGCTATTTTCCCACTTTCTGCTAAAGACGGCGATGTCAGCTGGTCTTACCGAGTTCTCATTAAAGAGTCTGTTGTCGATGAACACGTTTATTGGTGGACAGACTTCTACTGGGATTGGTGGGAAGGAAGCGTTAAGCACTCAAGCAATGTATTCTTTGTAAATAGAATTGTTGGAATTAGATAAGGAGCTAGATTATTATGAAAGTTAATTATACATTAAATACAGATAATACGATATCTTCTATTACAGCTTATCCTTTTAATAATAATGCACCATTTATTGAGATTACCTCAATCGATGATGTAACAATTGGAGTTGATTTAGTTATTAATGGCAAATTTGTCAAAGACGCCGAAAGACAAGCAAAAATTAATAGAAGTAGTCAAATTATAGCTCAAGTAGAGGATTTAAAGTCTAAGCTAGCAAAAACAGACTATTTAGCTATTAAATATGCCGAAGGTGAGTTATCACCCGAAGAATTTGCACCAACAAAGTCCCAACGTCATGCTTGGCGCTTAGAAATCGGAGAGCTAGAAGAAGAACTAAGAAATCTTTAGTTTCTGATTAATTCAAAATTATTAAGAGTACTTTATTAAAGTACTCTTTTATTTTATTATTTGCTAAATTATATGATTAATGACTTTTTAGGAGGCAGTATAGATGGATAAAAAATTTAGAATAGACTGAATTTTAGCCAATTATACCGTAGAAACCTGGAATGAAATGTATAAAAAAGCCGAAAAGGGAGAGCCTGATGCTCAAACTGTTGATTATAATGACATTTATCCAGATGCTACGAATAGTTTAAACATTGACTATAATACTATGTACCATCTTGTTGAAACTGGGTCAGAAATTACAGATCCAGAAATGAAACGAGATGTAGAAGACTGGAATAAAGGTATTCTTCCTCCTGAATCTGATCATGACGAAGTTATAGGTCATACGCTAGTTTTAAGAGGAAAAAGTACTGTTATTGCAGCAACTAATACTATTAAATTGGATAATAATGAAACTATAAATAATAAAAAGCATTCATTAGTTTTATAAGGAGAGAGTAAGATATGAGTGATAAATATGTAAATAAAGTTGAAGCTCAAGACGGTCAAGAATATCCTGTTAGAGATGAACGAATTCCAGAAGTATCCGCTGAGGATAATGGTAAAGCCTTTGTAGTAAAAAACGGCGTTATTGACCTTGAAGTTATCTCTCATGGCCCAGTCGGCCCAACAGGTGCCGCTGGTCCTAAAGGCGATAAAGGCGACAAGGGAGACAAGGGTGATACTGGAGCGCAAGGCCCACAAGGTGAGCCTGGTGCTAAAGGAGACTCAGGAGATGTAGGTCCAACCGGACCTGCTGGAGCAAAAGGCGAACAAGGTATTGAAGGTAAAGTTGGTCCAACTGGTCCTAAAGGAGCAGATGGAACCAATGGAGAAAAAGGTGAACAAGGTAACTTAGGTCCAACAGGACCTAAAGGTGATAAAGGCGATATTGGTAATGTCGGACCTACTGGTCCACAAGGCATTGCTGGTACAGCCGGAGCTCTTGGACCAACTGGTCCTAAGGGCGAAAAAGGAGACCAAGGAATTGTTGGTGAAACCGGTCCAGTTGGTCCTACTGGACAAGCTGGCGCTGAAGGTAAACAAGGTCCTACTGGAGCTGAAGGAAAAGTTGGCCCAACCGGTAGTAAAGGTGAGACTGGTAGTGTAGGTCCAACCGGTGCTACAGGTGCACAAGGCTTAACAGGACCTACCGGAAGTAATGGCGACACAGGAGCCATTGGTCCTACTGGACCACAAGGCTCGCAAGGTTTAGTTGGCCCTACAGGAGCTAAAGGTGAAAAAGGTGCTGATGGAACATCAATTACTTTAAAACCTGATGCTGAATCATGTATTAATATTGGTGATGCCTATATGGATGAATATGGACATCTTCAAATTTTAGATAGTTTAGATCCACGTCATTTTAAAGATGCTGGACAAATTAGGGGCCCACAAGGCCCAACAGGCGCAACAGGAGCTCAAGGAGCTACTGGTCCGACTGGTGAAAAAGGCGATACCGGAGAAACCGGAGCTAAGGGCCCAACTGGTGAGAAAGGTGCAACTGGAAATGTTGGACCTACTGGTGAAGCTGGAGCTATTGGTCCTACTGGACCAAAAGGCGAGAATGGTTCTGACGGTGCTGAAGGTAAACAAGGACCTACAGGTCCTCAAGGTATTGCCGGTAATTTAGGTCCAACAGGCCCTAAAGGAGAGCAAGGTATTCAAGGCTTACAAGGTCCAACTGGTAAAGATGGCGCGACTGGCTCTGAGGGTCCTATCGGACCTACAGGCCCTAAAGGAGAAACAGGAGCCACCGGTGAAACTGGTGCTACTGGTCCTGTCGGACCTACGGGCGCTAAGGGAGACAATGGTGCAAAAGGTCCAACAGGAGAAAAAGGTGAGACCGGCGCTATTGGACCAACCGGTGAAAAAGGAGAGGCTGGTGCATTAGGACCAACCGGTCCAAAAGGCGACCAAGGCGAAAAAGGAAATGATGGTGCAATCGGACCTACCGGTCCTCAAGGCATTCAAGGTATTGAGGGTAAAGTAGGACCTACTGGTGCCAAAGGTGAAACTGGAAATCTTGGTCCAACTGGCTTAGCTGGAGAAGATGGAAATAATTATTATACAACCTCTAAGTGGGCGCCAGAAAATCTTTCTTGGGATTTATGGGTCTATGAGTCTGAAATGAACAATTGGGATAGCAAGATTTCTGCTGGAGATATTGTCTATCTAGGTAATTCTTATTATGGTATCGTTCAAAGCTTAGGTGAAGACGGTACTGGTAAATATGCTGTTGTAAACGCTTATGTTAATATTAAAGGTCCAACAGGAGCTCAAGGTGAACAAGGCGTTGAAGGTAAATTAGGTCCTACAGGTCCACAAGGTCCTGCAGGAGCAAGTATCACTGGTGATGTTGGTCCAACTGGACCACAAGGCGAAACAGGTTCTCAAGGACCTGTCGGTCCAACCGGCGCTGCTGGTAAAGATGGAAAAGACGGTGCTGATGGAAAAGTCGGCCCAACGGGTGCTAATGGCTTAAATGGTGCAACAGGTCCTACAGGACCTAAAGGTGCAGACGGTCAAGCTGGAGCAGAAGGACCACAAGGTCCTACTGGTCCTAAAGGCGAGACTGGTGCAACAGGTGCCACTGGTACAGAGGGTAAAATTGGACCTACAGGCCCACAAGGTCCAGCTGGTGAATCAATTACCGGTAATACTGGACCTACAGGTCCAGAGGGCAAATTAGGCCCAACTGGTCCTAAAGGTGAAAATGGAACTAATGGTGCTACTGGTCCTACTGGACCACAAGGCCCTAAGGGTGAAGACGGCAAAGACTCAACAGTTGCAGGTCCTCAAGGACCTACAGGTCCTGCTGGACAAAATGGACAAGATGGAGCTACTGGTGCTTTAGGTCCAACTGGACCTAAGGGCGCTGATGGCATAGGTACCAAAGGTGATACGGGTCCAACTGGTCCTCAAGGACCTGCTGGAGAAAGCATCACGGGTGCAACCGGACCTACTGGTGAAACTGGAGCTCAAGGACCTCAAGGTCCTACAGGCCCAAAAGGAACTGATGGAAGCGCAGGAGCTACGGGTCCTACCGGACCTAAAGGAGCAGATTCAACTGTTCCAGGCCCTGTCGGTCCTACAGGACCTAAGGGAAATGATGGAGTTGGCTCTGTTGGTCCAACCGGTCCAAAAGGTGCAGACTCATCTGTTGCTGGACCTATCGGTCCAACTGGCCCACAAGGTATCCAAGGTGCTACAGGACCTACTGGTCCTGCTGGAAGTGATGCCAATGCTACTATTCAAACAATTGCAGTTGGAGCATTCACATCTGGTTCCGCATCTATTACTGATTTAACAACTTTAATGGCTAAATATTCACACGTAATTATTTACGGCCACCATCAATATGCCCCAACGGTTGAAATGTGTGCAGTTATTGACTTAACGTCACTTAATTCTGGAACAACCTATACATTAAATGGTTGGATTAAGGACTGGGACAGAAATATTCCAATTTATGTTTTCAAAGCTAGCGGATATATTGATTGGAATTCAGGCAACTCTGACGCCGTTTATATTACTGCAATTTTAGGTATTACTAAGTAAGGAGTTTAAAAATATATGAAAATTTACTTATTATTAAAAGATACTATTATTACTGGTTATTCTTATTCAGAACTTCCAGAAACAATTGAAGTTGAAATCGAAAATCCAAATAGTATCAAACTTGGTATTGATGCTTACGTCGATGGAAAAATCATTTCAAATGAAATTCCAGCTGCTCAAGTCAAAGCTGCTAGAATTAGAGAATTAAAAGGCTTATTAGCTGAGTCTGATTATCTTTGCTTAAAGCATGCTGATGGCGCCTTATCAGATGAAGAATATGCTGAGACAAGAGCACAAAGACAAGCTTGGAGAGAAGAAATCAATAGCTTAGAAAACTAATTTTAGGTGACTGAAATGGCAGAAAAAGTATTAAATGATAAATCAGCCAATGAGAAAGTCTATGATATCTTTAATATGCCATATGTTAAAGAAAATCCTAGAGTTAACCCAACAGCCAAAAAAATTCTAAATGATGAATTTACGTTGACTGATATTAGAAAAATATATAAAGAAGCTAAAGAAAAACTTTATGAAGAAACTACCTCGGACCTCTTAGATGATTATGTCTATTGGGGTCCAAGTAGAAGTCATTCTGAAGATTGAGGCTATGATAGCTCTGATATGGTCGGCGGAATGGGCTATAATATCTTTACCATTAAAGATGTTGCGTTTACAGACCAAGGCTATGGAATGAGTGGCGACCTCAAACGTACTGATAAGTTTGATATCTCATTAGAGCTTGCTTTATGGGGCTTATACAATAGTCGCTATGATGAAGATGAGGCTAGCGAATTCTTAGACCAAATGGAGAGTGACTCTGAAATTGCTTTTGAAGATATTCAAGAAGAGCTCAATGAAATTTGGGAAAAAGAAGAAAATGAAAGACAGACCAGAGATGCTGAGAGTAAAAAAGTTTATGGCGTTAAAGGCCAAGTTACTATAAACATTAGCGTTGATGCTCCAAGCAGTAATCATTCAAATCATAAGGCAGAATTAAAATATGATTATGATGTTGTCGCTGATGTTGACTTGCCTTTCCAACCAGGAACGCCTATAGTAAGCAAGATTGTTCCAGTTGACTTTAATTTAACTGATATTAAAGATCCAAATGATTTTGATAAGGCACTTGGTAGAGAGCTTTCAAAAGGCTTAGAAAGCATAGCTGATTTAGAAATGGATAAGATTTATAATTCAAATCCATTTAAGGTTAGCTTTGATTTCATTCCATATAATAAACAAAAACCAGCTTCAATGAAATATATCTTATATCAATCACCAAAAAACAATAAATATTATATTACTTCAAAAGGCATTGGTATTGAAAATTTAAGATTATTCTGGGATTCTAAAAGCTTAAATTATAAATCAATGACTATATCAAAGACAGCTTCTTCTGGACACAGATATACCGTAGATGCGGTTAAAGATATTGCATTAAACCGCAGTAATTGCAATCAAAACTATCTTGCATTAGATGATGAAGACGCTTATAATAAATTCATTGTTCCTAATAATAAGATGAATATTGCTGTTAAGCTTGGCTTACGATTATTATTCTTAGTCGATTATCATGTTGATTTAGAAATTACTGAAGGCAGCAATAAAACTAAAAAAGTTGATGATTACTCAGGAAGCCAAAAAATTAAGGAATTTCCTGCGAAATTGATATAGAATTTCCTAAAGAGCATTTATTAATAAATGCTCTTTTTATTATGCTTTATTATATAGCTTTATATTATATTATAAAGCTTGAATGCGCGCGCCCGTATGTATATTTTTTAAAGAAAAATGTGCGCAAAAATCAAGAATTTACTGTATTCTATATTAGAGGCATTAAGCCAGAAAAGGCCTGAAATATCAGGTTTATTTATTGTATAATATAGTAAGAGGTTTAGTCATGAAAGCAGAAAATTTTAACAAAATCGTTGAAGATCAAGTAGAACACATTAGAAAAGTATTAGTCAAGAAAGCTGATGAATATAATTTAGAGGAAGACCGTTTAGGCTTTTTTAAGAGAGCTGCGACATTTGCACAAACAACTCCAGAAAAAGCTTTATATGGTTTTCTTTTAAAACACTTAGTTAGCTTGAATGATATGATTGTTTCTGGCGAAAAGTATTCAAAAGACTTATGGTTAGAGAAAATCACAGATATTGAAAATTATCTTATTCTTCTTTTAGGTTTATTAGAAGATGATAAAATGTTTAAGAAAGTCGAGAAGAAATAATGAGCCAAAAATACACACAATATATTGTAGACCATAGAACAAATGTTCAAAAAGCTTATTTATGGCTTGTAGAGCATGGTCTAGTCGATGCAGATATTCAATCACAAGCTGCACTTAATATTGCGGCGCATGATATGTCTAAGTATCAACCAGAAGAATACAAAGCATATGATGATTATTTCTATGGCACAAGAACCAAAGAAGTAGAAAAAGACTTCAATTATGCTTGGTTACACCATATCCATGCAAATCCTCATCATTGGCAATATTGGGTATTAAAGCATGATGATGAACCAGAAGAAGCCTTAGAAATGCCTAGAGAATATGTTTATGAAATGATCGCAGATTGGTGGTCATTCAGCTTTAAGAAAGGCGACTTAAAAGAAATCTTTGGCTGGTATAAAGAACATAAAGGCATGGTCCTTCATCCAAATACAAGAAAATTAGTTGAAACTACTTTAGATAAAATTAAAAAGATTTTGGAGGAAGAAAAATAATGACTGATCAAGAAGTAATTGAATATATCAAAGCTCATTTAAGAGATTATGATAAAGCATTTGGCTCAAACTCAACCTTAATTGGTTTTTGGGTTGAAAACAATCCAGAGCTTGAAGCTTGGGCTAAAGAAGTTGTTGAAGCCAATACTGGTAAAAAATTTACTAAGACATTTTTAGATGACTTAGCTGAACCTGCAGAAGAAAGTATTAGCGAGTCTTTTGAAGAGGCTTATGAGGAATTAAATAAAACTTGGGAGGATTAATATGGCATTAGCAGATAAGATTTTTAAAGAAGAAGTAAATAAACTTTTAACAGAAGGCTTTAATGATAAAGACTATGAAGTCAGACCTCATTGGCCAGATGGAACTCCAGCCCATACAATCAAAACCTTCTGTACAGTCAGACGTTATGATTTAAGCAAAGAATTCCCTGCATTAACACTTCGCACACAAGCGTTTAAAGGCGTCGTAAGAGAGCTTTTATGGATGTGGCAAAAGAAGTCTAATGTAGTTGATGAATTGGGCAAATCGGCAGCCATTTGGCGCGCCTGGGAGCGTCCTGATGGAACTATCGGTAAGACATATGGTTATCAGTTAGGAAAGGTCTCACATTATTCTTATGGTGACTTAGATCAAGTTGATAATTTAATTTATTTATTAAAGAATAAACCAATGGACCGCAGAATGATTGTCACAATGTGGTGTCCACAAGATTTACACGATATGGCGCTTCCACCTTGTGTCTATGAGTCAATTTGGGACGTGACTGATGGAAAGCTTAACTGCACATTAATTCAACGTTCTGGCGACCTTTTAGCAGCAGCATGTTCAGGTGGTTGGGATACAATGGAATATGCTATCTTAATGCATATGCTTGCACAAGTCTGTGGTTACAAAGTTGGTGAATTAGTCCATATCGTTCATAACTTACATATTTATGACAGACATATGGAAGTTGTCAAAAAGGTTTGTGAAAACCCAGAATATGATGCTCCAACTCTTTGGATTAACCCAGAAGTAAAAGACTTCTATGCATTCACAGAAGATGACTTCAGATTAGATAATTATCAATCAACAAAATTAACAGAAAAGTTTGAGGTAGCTGAGTAATGATGAAAGAACAAGAATATGAAAATATTAAAGGCATCGTGCATAGCGATTTCTTAGACAAACCTGCTGTAAATACAATTTATTACGGACAACCAGACGAATATATCCAATGTCCGCATTGTGGTGAGTTAGCCAAACTTGACCCAGAAATCTTGACATCGCTTCCACCACAAAGAAGATATAGATGCTCACATTGTGGTCAAATTGGAACTATCTTCTGTCATGAAGCCCGAATTATTCTTGGCGATGAAAAAGGCTGGAAACCTTGGGACCAAATGCCTGAGCCAAAAGCTTTATATGGCACAAGGTGTATTATCTGCGGTGAAGAACATTCTATCAGCATTTTCCATGAAGGACCATTTGTCTGTGACAAATGTAAAAGAGCTGTTATGAAAATGCGTAAATTATTAGAGGAAGAAGAATAATGATTATTTCAATTGTTTGTTGTGCTAAAGATTATGGAATTGGCAAAGCAAATGGCTTGTTATTCGATATTCCAGAAGATATGATGCACTTTAGAAAAGAGACGACTGGAAAGATTTGCGTATTTGGCTATAATACTTATATGTCTCTTCCAAAGAGACCGCTTAAAAATCGTATTAATGTAGTTCTTTGGGATAAAGCAACTTCAATGGATTGCTTACCAGGAGCTATTACATTCAATGATTTTAATGCCCTAATGAATTTTGTTAAAATCATGAGTAGCCAATATGATGTATATATTTCAGGCGGCGCTGGCGTGTACGCTGCGACATTGCCTTATGTAGATTTAATTGATTTAACATTAGTTGATGCAGTTGACCCAGAGGCCACAGCATTCTTCCCAGACCCAATAAAAGCTGGCTTTGTTTGTAATATTGCAGGCAAGCCCCATAAAACTGATGGTGCTCTTGGTACCAATGGTTATACAATTCAAAAACAACTTTGGTCAAGACCTGCACCAGAAAGCGAGATGATTCTATAATGGATAATTTTACAGATAATTTAATTGATGAATATGCTCACTCTGCTTTTTATAAACAATTAAAAACATTGCATGATAGTTTTATTTTACAAACTATTGAGCAAGATGGAAATACTTATATTCCCCATGCTTTGGAGGCAGAGTTTTTTGATTTATTAGCTACAAGACGCAGTGAAATGTTATCTGAAGAATGTTTCGAATTAACAAAAGCAATTAATACTCTTGTTTATAACGTTTTAATAAATGTTATAGCAGGCGGTAAATCTGGTTTAGACGTTGGACAAAGTACTTATAATGCTTCAGTTACAGAGTATGGCTTACATACAAATTATGGCTGGGCATATTATGGTGGTGGTGAACTTGATCATGAATATCATCACACCGGTCAAGGTACCAAAGGTGCAGATTTTAAGTTAAATGAAGCTTTTGATATAGAAATTTATAATAAAGCTAAGCAAAAAGCAATGATTTTAACTATTCCTGCTGGCACCGAAATTGATGCTAAAGATTATATGACAACCAGCACCATGGATGTTGAATTAGGTAAAAATATTAATGGTAGTTTAGGACATTTCGGAAATTCATTGTTTATTCATATAATTTCTAGTGACTCTTATTATCTAACAAAAAATATTGCTGGTGCTCAGCTTTATCCGGTATTAAATTTCAGTACCAGAACAGAGCGTAAGCAAGTAAAATTAGGTGTAGATGAAGCTGGTATTTTAACTGTTTCTTATTATTAAAATGCAATTTTATATAAGTTATTTTCAACAATTACGAAACTTTGATAAAACGTTTATTCCAATTGACACCTCGGTTTGGGCACCAAAATGGCTTGATCCATCTAATGGTAAGCGCCAGTATGTTAATGATAATGGTGTTTTAATTGGTATTAAAGAAGAGTCGTTTTTAATGACGGAGGCTGAAATTCCTGAAGAAATGTGCTCTGGAAAACCATGCCCTTATATTGATAAATGGCCACATTGTCAATTCTTAGATGCTTATTGGAAGCATTTACAAACAATTGATTTCGATGGCTATTTGCTGCCAGAATTAAATAGAATTGCTGAAGACGTTAGAAAGATAACACACTATGAAGGTGAACCAAAGATTGTCCTGATGGTTCACGAGAAACCAGAAAATCAATGTTCGGAAAGAGCTGGTCTTATAAGACTATTCAAAGAACATGGCATTGAGCTAAAAGAATGGACAAGAGAGCTTGTGGGAGATATATTTTAATGGGAATTTTCTTAATTATTATTGGAGCTTTATTAACAATGATTGGCGTATTCTTTTGGTTGCCAATGTATGTTTCAACTAAAAATCAAGCTAACTGGGATAGCTTTTATAAACAAGCAGAGGAGAACCTTCCTGCAATTCCAGAAGAAAAAGTGTATAATATAGTATTAAAGATGAAACTAACTTTTGGCTGTATTGCCTTATTAGGGCTCGTCAGTCTTGTTGGTGGCATCTTAATGCAGACATTATAGGAAAGGACAATTTATGCAAATTACAAAAATTGGTAGTTTTACCCAAGAAGAAATTGCTGCCTTATCAGAAGCTGGTAAAATTTTAGGCGGCGTCGCAAAATCATTAGAGGCTGGAGAAATCACAGTTTTAAGTGATGAATCAGCTGATTTAGTCAAAGCTTTAACAGATGTTTTAGCTAGAATTGCAAAGTAATATGACAAGAGAAGATTACGTCCATAGAAGACTTATGGAGCTTGCTTGTATTGCTGAAACAAGAGAACTTGATCCGCTTGAACAACAAGAGGAAAAAGATTTAATTAAAGAACTAGAAACCATTAATAATGACAGAGCTCGATAAAAATTTAGAAGAAGTTACAAATAAAGCATTAGAAACCGGTGAAAAGGTTGTTACTGTTGAATGCCCTTGTTGTAGCAAAATATTTTATGCTACTGAAAGTGAGGCAACTTATCAAGTAATCAATCGAAATGAAGAAACCGATTTTGGAATGGACATGAAAGGCCTTTCTGGAAAACAGCTTGGTAGAAAATGTCCATTTTGTGGTTTTGCTGGTGGAATGAATGCTAGTGATTTCTTTAATTTGGGTCGCGGCTCTTTTATAAAAGAAGAAATTAAAGCTGCTGAAGAGGCTGAGAAAGCAAGAGATGAAAGTAGAACCCCTTGGGCAGAAATAAATAATATGGGAGTGTTTAAGAAATAATGAAGAATATTATAAATTTAACAAAAGAGCTTGGTATTCCTAAAAAATATGTGATTCCGTATGGTTGGGATAAAGCTAAAATCGATTTAAGCTATAAAGAAAAGCTTATCAAAAAGCCAAATGGTAAATTAGTTTTAGTTACCGCTATTACTCCAACCAAAGCTGGTGAAGGAAAGACTACAACTACAATTGGTTTACACGATGGTTTACGTAAAATTGGTATCAAATCCTTAGCGGTTTTAAGAGAACCTTCACTTGGTCCTGTCTTTGGAGTTAAGGGCGGAGCCGTTGGCGCATTAAAATCTACAATTGTTCCAAGCGATGATATTAATCTTCATTTTACTGGAGATTTCCATGCTTTAACTTCTACCATTAATTTAATTGCTGCCATTATTGAAAACCACATTTGGCAAGGTAATGAATTAAATATCAATCCAGAGAGAATTGTTTGGACACGTGCTCTTGATATGAATGATCGTTCTCTTAGAAGCATTACAGTCAATGCCAATGGTTCAGCTGGTGATAATGAAAATTTAACCCGTGAATTAGAAAACCTTTGCATTAATGGAAAAGACGCAAAAACAATAGAGAAGACACGTCTTAGAAAAACAGCGCATAAATCTGAATTCGTTATTACTGTTGCTTCTGAGCTTATGGCTATCTTCTGTATTTCTAATGATGAAGAAGAATTCTTAGATAGGGTAGAAAACATTATTGTTGCATATACTTTCGACGAAAAGCCAGTCACGGTTAAAGATTTGAATATTCGTGGTGCTATTAAGAAATTAATGCATACTGCTATGAACCCAAATATTGTTCAAACATTAGAAGAAAATCCTGTATTAGTTCATGGTGGACCATTTGCAAATATTGCACATGGCTGTAATTCAGTTATTGCTACTAAGCTAGGTTTAAAGCTTGCTGATGTCATTGTTACAGAAGCAGGCTTCGGATCTGATCTTGGTGCAGAAAAATTCTTAGATATCAAGTGCCAAAGAGCAGGCTTAAAACCAGATGCTATTGTTCTTGTTGCAACTGTTAGAGCATTAAAGCTTCATGGTGGAATTAAGTTTGAAAACTTAGAGACTGAAAATGTTGAAGCTATGTTAGATGGCGCTTGCAATCTTAAAAAGCACTATGAAAATATGAATTTATACGGCGTTCCTGTAATTATTTCTATTAACAGGTTCCCAAGTGATACCGATGCTGAAATTACTGCTTTAAGAGCTTGGTGCGAAAAACTTGGTGCAACTTGTGCTGTTAATACTGCTGCATTAAATGGTGGCGATGGTGCTGCAGAATTAGCTACAAAAGTTATGTATGCTCTTAATAATGAAACTC